>TARA_R110002074_G_scaffold4976_7_pt1 | contig 61037 bp, 80 predicted proteins | sample TARA_R110002074 | Tara Oceans TARA_R110002074 (sample SAMEA4397215) | marine metagenome | biome: Polar Biome; feature: [MIX] marine epipelagic wind mixed layer (ENVO:01000061); material: water (ENVO:00002006), including particulate matter (ENVO:01000060) such as... | depth 10-100 m
TTTTCACATTACGGTGATAATTTACGTTTAGCATACAATGATAGCGGAATAAGCCTGTCAGCAACCGGTATAAGCCCCGAACATGCGTTCATTAGAAATGCAGGGACAGGATCGATATAAATACTTTAAATTGGAAAGAACAATGAGCTTGGAAAAGATAGACACATCATTAATAGGGATAGAAGGACACATTAAAATCCTTGATCCAGAATCTGGCGAAGTACTAGTGCGTCGACGCAATGCGATTAATTATGAAAATATGAGCATTGCTATTGCTAGTCTGTTAGCCAATGAAAGTGGTGCAACCAGCACACACCAAGTTGCTACAATGCGATTTGGTAATGGCGGAACTGCAATAGACGGACTTGGCGCAGTAACATATAAATCAACTAATACTAACAGTGCTAGTGGAGCATTATACAATCAAACATTTAGTCAAGCAGTTGACGAAGCAGTAAGTGGCAGTGCATTAAACAGTACAGAGTTCACTCATACTGCGCCAAATACATACAGTGATGTTGTTACAACATGTACATTAGATTACGGCAGTGTAGCTGGACAAGACACGTCAGACACAGCTACTAATATGAACGGAACATATGTGTTTGATGAACTTGCACTATACTCGGGCAACAACGATTTGTTAACCCATGTTATTTTTCATCCGGTACAAAAAAGTGCTAACAGAAAAATACAAGTCATATACACATTAAGAATTAGATCAAGTTTTGCAGACTTGTAAAAGGAAAAGATATGCCATATACAATAGATTATAGCAACAGCGGAAAAACAGCAATAGTTGTAAACGACGGAACGATAGATACTAGCACTAGTATTGGATTAATTGGTAAAAACTATACACGTTTTGGCGAAACACTAAACGAAAACATGTTACACTTGTTGGAAAATTTTGCTAATGGAACAGCTCCTACAAATCCAACCGAAGGACAACTTTGGTATGACAGTGCAAACAGTCAAATGAAATTTTACGATAACGGAGTTTGGACTGCACTTTTATCAGGAGCGGGTACTACTAAGATTGCATTTAGAAACAGAAAAGATACAGGCGGAAATTTTCATAAAACAATTGAATTAATAGTAGATAATAATATTGTTACAATTACTACAGATGATACTACAGCATGGACACCAGCAACAACTGAATTCTTAGAAGATGGTACCACTGCACTAAGCACACAGTTTCCAACTATTAGTGCAGGTGTTAACATGAATACAACAACAGGATATAAGTTTAGAGGCGCAGCAACTAGTGCAGAGTACGCTGACCTTGCAGAACGCTACGAAGCAGATGCAGAGTATGCGGCAGGTACAGTAGTAAGTCTAGGCGGTGATAAAGAAATTACACAAACAACAGCAGCTGATGATACCAGAATTTTCGGAGTAGTCAGTACAGCACCAGGATTCGAAATGAATAGTGCAGCAGGCACAGATGCAACACACCCTTATATTGCTCTAGCAGGAAGAGTACCATGTAACGTAACAGGAAAAGTTTTTAAAGGCGATAGATTAGTATCTAGTGCTACTGACGGATATGCACAAGTAGCCGGCGAAGATTATAGCTGGAAACATGTACTTGGTAGAGCATTGGTAGATAAAACTACATCTGGAAAAGGTACAATAGAAATAGTAGTCGGAGCGAAATAAAATGGCGAATTCCGTCGGTCAAATAGCAACCGCTGTTCATTATAATGCAGTGGGATCCAAAGTAAACAAAGTATTCGGAGACATATATAGTTCTGCGGCTGTGACAGATGCGGATAGAATTAATACACATAAATTTGGTTGGGGATCGTCTGCCAACATAGTAGCTAATGCAACTGATACTATAACAGCAGAACAACTACAAGGACTAGTTGCAAAAACTAACATCTCTATAAATCACACTGATATTACAGATAGTATACTAGTTTTCGCAGTACCAACTAATAGAACTAGTATTGCAGCAGGTACGCTTATACGAGCAGAAGACCTTAATAAAATTGATGTTAAATTTTCTCCAGTACTAGAAAATAACAAACATACCACTATAGACGCATCAAATGCAAGTGCAGTAGTTGCACCCAGTTCGGGTTATGGAAGATCTACAGCATGGAACTTTCAGCTAAAAGGTGAACACAAGTTTAGTTGGGCCAATTATAACAAAGCCAGATACTTTTTTAATGCAGGCGGACAGCTAAGAGTTTCACTTAACATGACTGGAGGCACTACAGCAGGATATTATAACTGGAGTGATGTTATTAATGAAATGGGTGTACTCAACTTCAATTGGGATACAATGACACAGAGTACTGCAAAAACTAGTGGAACAAGTGAAGGTAAAGGTTTTTATCAACTAACATCTAACTACGGTGATGGTAGCGATACTAACACCAACGAAGGATTATTGTTTACATCTAGTGGTGTTACAATAGGAAGAAAAGTTGGAACATACGGATATGGTTATGGATATAGCACATACGGATATGGTTATGGATACATCACAGGACAAGGTAATCACCCATCTTTTACATCTCCTGCAATAGCTGGCGGCTACGGGGGATATGGTTATGGTTACGGATACTCTGGGATATATGTTAGTTCTTACGGAATCTACAGTAGTTACCAACAGCTAAAATTTAGAATCTACGGCAAGTATATTGATAGTGGCGCTGGAGTACAGTTTAAAATTGTATTAGATGATACTACTCATGCTAACGTTATAGATGGATCAATAACTCCTACTGTGAGTTATCTAATGCCAGACACACTCACACAAGGAACAACTAGCTTAGACGTTACCCCTGCTCCAACATTTAGTGTCGTGAATGATTTCACAAGTTCTGACGATAGCTAAAAAAAACACTTGACAACCACAGCATAAATAAGTTATAGTAGTAGTTAATTAAAGGAGAAACTCTATGGATGAGAGACTCGAGAAAGCTCTAGACTTTGCAAATTATAGAATCACATTAAGTAATCAAAAACGCACACTTAAACAACGTACCGCTGTATTACAAACAGTACACTATGCTAAAGGTGTTTTTAATGCAAATGCTGAGACTATTTCGTTTGTAAAGACATTAGTTGATTTAGACAAAAACTCGGTAGTAATTGTAGATATAAAAGAGAATCCAATACAAATCGATGATACACAAGATTTTTTAGAAACACTTGTAAGTTCTTATATGGAAGCAAGTAATACATATAAAGTTCAAGCTGACAAGCTAAAGAAATCAAGAAGTATTAAAAGTTTAATGGACTGGTAAACATATGTCAAAACTCGAAGAGCAAGGCATATGTATTTTTGCGTACAATAATGATCAACTTGATTACACACAGTTTGCAATCATAGCAGCAAGCTATGCCAAACGTAATATGAACAATATCAGTGTTACGTTGATAACTGATGACGGTACCAAAGAATGGATGCGAAACAATATTGATTGGGCATTGATAGATAGATGCTTCAATCATATTGTACTAGACAACACTGAACAGATGAAAAACTATAGAAAGCATATGGATAGTCCGTGGACTGAATTTAATGCACAGTTCAATAACAGTAATAAGCATTTGGTATTTGATCTCACCCCATATGAAAAAACACTGTTAATTGACGTTGACTTTTTAATTATGAATGATTTCTATAGTTATATGTTTGATACTGATGAGCCCATTGCTATGCATAGATATGCAGAATACATTGGCGGCAATATGCCTTATCGAAATGAGATTACATTAAACGATGCAGGAATAAACCACTGGTGGAGTACTGTGGTTTACTTTGATCAAAGTGAAGAAAGTAAACTGTTCTTTAATACATGGGCTCATGTTAAAGATCATTGGGAATACTATAGCTTGCTGTATCAATTTCCAAAAATGTTATTTAGAACTGACTTCTGTGTAAGTATTGCGGCACACCTAATGAACGGGTTTAATAATGATTCTTGGATACATGATTTCCAAAACCAACCGTTATTAAATATGGACCAAAAGGATGATATTGTTGAAATAAACTCAGCACAGGACTTTATTTTCTTAAAGCATGACAGATCAGAACAATGGAAAAACTACTTGGTCAGGCACACTGATCAAAACTTACATATAATGAATAAACGTGCATTAGCAAGATATTATGAAAACATTATGGAACGGTTAAAAAATGAATGAAATAGTCGACAAAGAGACACCAAAACGTGGATTTGTTACATTAGGCATCGACACCGGAGAAGATCTAATTCGATTCTCTTATGCTATGGCGTGTAGTCTTAAAACATGTGATCCAACAGCAAGTGTAACACTTATAGTTGACAAAGGTAAACTAGATAATGTTCCTAAAGTGTATGAACATGCGTTTGATTATATAGTAGAACTTCCGTATGGAAATAGTGCTCACAAAGATGGATTTCACGGAATGAATCTTTGGCAAGTATATTATGCTAGTCCATACCAAGAAACAATATATGTAGATTATGACACACTGTTCGTTAATACAGACATTAACGACCTTTGGGATGTCATGAGTGTTACTAAAGAAATAAGTGTACCCAAAAGAGCATTAAGTTATAGGAATTTTCCAACACCACCTATGTGGAGGTTTGAATTTGAACTTCAGTATGACTTACCTATACATTTTTACAATTTAATATACTGGCATAAAGAAAGTTTACAAGCTAGAGAATGGTTTAAGATGTGTGATCCAGTTTTTCAAAATTGGAGAACTATATATACCAAACAGTTTCCTGATAAAAAACCAGAATATTTTGAAAAAAACTTGTTAGGAAATGTAGTAACTGCTTATGTGGATCTAGCTGATGATATTGGCGTGAATCTAAATAATCATTATGATCTACATAGATATTCACATGGTAGCTTTCCAGTATTTGAAGAAATACCACTCAGCTGGACAGAACAGTTAAACTATTGGGTTACAGACAATAGAAAAATACAAATAGAAAATAGTATAATAGGTAGTGGAATTATCCACTACAGCGATGAAAACTTTATATCAGATGAAATATTAGATGTCTTTAGAACCAGTTTTATTAAAAGAATACAAGAAAGATAAACCCCAACACAAGTGGGTTGTATACTATGAATCGGAGACCGGTGATGTTATCACTGTGGCTAATAAACTTCAAGACGATCAGAAAAATCCTCATCTACTAACTGAAAGTGATGATGCCCGAAAAATACTAATGGGCACAATAGATCCTAAAAAATTCGCTGTTGTTGACATTAATCAAGAACTTAAACTAGTAGAAAAATCAGCAGTTATCCGAATTAAAGAAGCAGAGAATAAACTCAGTGCAATACCAATCAATAATAAAGAAAGTGCTGACATTAACATAATTCTCTATGTGCAAAGTTGGAAGATGGAAGTTAACTTTAATCAAGATACACTGTATAGAATGACAGGTAAACGATTCTTTAGAAATGTCAGTGTTAATCCAGAAGAAGACGGCGACTATGATATGATATCGCTGTACATGATTAAGAAAAACGATCCAAACTTTTTGTTAATGCAGTTGGACATCGATCCAGGAGAGCTAATAGAAGAAGGTTACATGATGTTTGACATGACACCTTTGAGACGATTGTCTTCACTGAATGATATTAGTATCATGACTAGGAAAATTTTTAAAAGTTATCGAATTAAAAAGCAAGCTCTATTTACTGGTGCTGACTATGCGAGTAAATACACTAAACGTAGAACATTTTTATTACCATCAGTTGAGGATACAGAAATTAACACATCTTTCACATTATTCAAACGTGGAGAACATTACTATATAAAAAGTAATTTCGGAGACCCACAAGAATCTAAGATATATACTGATATAGGAATATACGTTACTGCACCCAAAAACCCCAGCCATCTGCTAGGATACTTAACACTACCACTTGCAGACATTGGATGGGATAGTACTATTGAACTTGATACTGACCTACAGTTAGATAACTGTGGATTCTTATGTAGAGAATCCAGCAGAAACCTAACATTTTCTTTTAAAGGAGAAACAATAAATGTCTAACTTAATGCCCGTTACTGAACTTGATATAATTTTTATAAGCTACGATGAACCAAACGCTGATGAAAACTACGCAGACTTACTAGACAAATGTCCTTGGGCAAAACGAAGTCACGGAGTATGGGGCAGTGATGCTGCACACAAAGCAGCGGCGGCCCTAAGCGAAACAGATAGATTTATTACCATTGATGCTGATAATATTGTAAGAGAAGATTTTTTTAATAACGAGCTAGATATGAGTAGGATTAGCCCAACTGGCGTGATTAGTTGGGCAGGTAAAAATGCAGTAAACGGGTTAGTATACGGCAATGGCGGAATTAAGTGCTGGCCCGTAGATGTAGTAAACAAAATGCGTACACATGAAGCAGCACCCGAAAGTGATAAAGCTGCACAGGTTGACTTTTGTTGGAATATACGTTATATTCAAATGAACAATGTATATTGTGATGTGGCTAATAATGGATCACCATTACAGGCGTGGAGAGCAGGCTTTCGTGAAGGCGTTAAGATGGGACTAGAAGGTGGTGATGTTGTTGAACCTCACAAACTTAAAGATATATTTTCTGAAAACTATAAGCGTCTACTAGTATGGATGACAGTAGGTGAAGACGTTACCAATGGCTTGTGGGCTATATATGGTGCAAGACTAGGTTGTCACATGACCAATGTTGAAAGACGCAAGTGGGACTGGCGTAATGTTAGAGACTTTGATTGGCTCAGTAAGTTTTTTACTGATGAACTGTTCCCTGAGTTTGAAGGTGGCAATGAAATGTGCGTAAATACTGGCATGACTTGGGATATGGATAAACTTAAAGCAAAGACGATTGAACTAGGGGTAGATCTACGTGGTGAACTAGACTTAGAGATTAGTGATTTAGGACCTGACGGTAGTAGGTTCTTTAAGAAAGTTTACAAAAATCCACATAGACTGGGTGCTATGATCAGGGAAGATCAAGTCGACGACAGTATTGGATAGTAAATGCCGTTAGGGCCACAGAAATTTTATAATCGGTTGGATCACCATCACGACGAAGCTAAAAACTGGGTTGTGGTAAATTGGAATCTAGGTAACATGTGTAACTTTACATGTAGCTATTGTCCTAGTATACTTAATGATGGATCGTTTGGATGGAACGATTTTGATGTTGTTACACGATTTATTAATGCTACAGTAGAGCACTATGCTCCTAGAAAAGTTTACTTTGAATTCACAGGTGGAGAAGTTACACTGTGGAAAGACTTTATCAAATGTGCAGAATACATTAAAGAGATAGGACATGACATTGGTTTTATTAGCAATGGTAGTAGAACTATACGCTGGTGGGAAAAGAACAAAGACAAGTTTGATCATGTGTGTTTAAGCTATCATCCCGAAGAAGGCAAACACGAACACTTTATTGAAGTTGTTAAAATTATGAGCCAGCAGTGCAGAACACACTGCAATGTAATGATGCACTATGATCCAGAGATATGGCCTCGCTGTCAAGAAGTTGCTGAAGCTGTTATTAAAATTCCAAATATTAGTTTAGCACTACAGCCACTAATCATTGACTTTGGTGAGACATTATACACTTATGAAGATTGGCAAACTGAATACATTGATAGGCAGTGGCATAACTTAGGTAGCAAAATAAAACATACAAAACAATGGAAGCTATATCGAGGTAGTATGCAAATGCATGATGATATTAACAGCCTAAGCGAAAATAGCAGTGCTCATAGATTTATTAACGATAAAACAAACAACTGGAAAGGTTGGTTGTGTTGGAGTGGTGTAGAACAAATTGTTGTGGACTTTGATGGTAGTATTATGATTGGTTGGTGTCGAGTTGGCGGAGCATTTGGCAATATGAAACAAGTTGATAATATACGATGGCCCACTAAGCCTGTAATGTGTAACAAAAGCATGTGTCATTGTAACTTTGATATTATGAGTAAAAAGTTACTACCTAAAAAACGATACGAAGTGGTGGAAGACTAATGCTGATAGGTGCTGGGTGTAGTTTAACATACGGAAGTGAATTAGAAGGAGTTGGAACTAGTTTTCATACTGACCCCGAACAGTCATTTAAAAAGACATTTATTGCCAAAATAGCAAATAAACTAAACACAGATTATACTGTAGTTGCAACACCAGGCGCAAGTAATAAGTCTATTGCTAGAGCAGTATTGCCATACTTATATAAAAAAGAAGTAACTAAAATTATAGTATGCTGGACTTGGATGGAACGTATTAATATTTCTAACGTGTGTGTTTCTCCGATGCCATATGAATCATATATGGCAGGAACATACACTGGCCCTGTAACATCAGCAATGTGGGAAATATACGGAAATTATCAGCTAGGATTTGAAAATCAACTTGAATCATTGGAAGCATATTATCTAGTTAATTCAACAGCTATCGCCAATAGTAAAACAGTATACAATGTTAACATGGGATCGTTCTTAGATGCTATTTTACCATACAATAATAAAACCTTACCTAACGACCATTGGACCAATTCAGGCAGTAATAACTTGTGTAATCATCCATATTGGCATATAGTAAACAAATGTAATAACCTTTTTGATAACGAACCTCTACACTACACAATACGTGTGGAAGCGGCCAAGGTCGATGGAATTGGACACTTTACAGAATATGGACATAATATTTGTGCAGACCTAATACTATCGGAGATGAAATAATGCCAATTGTAGACAACCCAGACATTCCTCTAGATAACAAGCAACTTCGCATGTATGATAGTACAGGTAAGTTTAGTCGCATGAGTGTGGACGAAACTATTGCCAGAGGTCAAAACAAATGGAAAGGTTGGAAGTGTAGTGCTGGTGTAAGAGGATTATATATTGATTATGATGGTAATATATGGAACGGCAACTGTGCTAGTGCAAATCAATACAGTAAAGTACATACACAAAAAGTAACTGAATTTACAGAGAAAGCATTTCCAGAGGATGTAACTGAAATATGGAGACAATACAGAGAAAGTGTAATTGGCGCAGACTTTAGTGATCTTAGAATCAAATGGATAAATGAAAATACAGAAGGTGGATGGGCTACAGCAGGTGGTCCAAATTGGCGTGAGAAAGAACAGCACCAAAAACTTACGGCTGAGATATCAAGACTTGAAGAAGAATTTTTTGTAAAGAAAATTGGCGATAGCAGTAATTTCTGGTACAACCAATGGAAAAAAGATCCAGACAACTGGAAATGGACCAGTACACTAGACGATATGTCATCTACCTGGGGGCTATTGGGAAATATAAGAGAAGGTGTAAACATACCTGAAGAATATGCAACTTGTCCGTTTAACAGTTGCGGGTGTGGAGCAGATGTAATATTAAGTAAAGCTAAAACAGATGAACATCTCAAGATGTTAGACGTAACAGCAAACGGCCACGCTGGTACTGTACGAGTACAAAATTATACAACTGACCCAATACAAGAAGGCATTGCAATGGAAATGAACTTTTCAATACCCTACCAAATATTATGGGACCTAGGGCGCCGTTGTAACTATAGTTGTGATTATTGCTGGCCCGCAGTACACAGTAGCACAGAAAAGTTTCATGACTTTGAAAAAGTTATCAACACAATTAATATGATATCAGATCATTGGAGTAAAGGACAAAGTATACGTTGGAACTTCGGCGGCGGTGAACCCACTATGCATCCAAAATTTATAGAAATATTAAAGTATTTAAAAAGTAAAGGACATTGGATACTTGTAACAACTAACGGTGCTCGTAGTAACAAGTTCTGGCGTGAAGCTAGTAAGTATATTAATAGTGTTAACATGAGTGCCCACTTTGCTAGCATGGATTTATATAGAGGTAACGAAGATAGGTTTGTTGAAAATTGTAAAATAATTATGGACCAACATGATCAAAAAGACGATGACCATTGGTTAGAAATAAAACTAATGGTACCTAGTGGATTTTTAGATAGGGCACAGTTGTTGCGTGATAGGTTACTTGAAATACCACAGTGGCATACACCTGGCGCAAATGGCAGACCTAAGGGGGAAATAAGTCTAGTGCCTATTAGAGATATTACAAACTCTTCAGAGCTAACTGAATATAGTGATAACGAAATAGAATTCTTTAGGAATCAATCATGAACAAAGATGATATACTCGTGTTATACTCAGCTGGAACAGGTGGCGAATTTTTGACCGGACTGATTAGTCGCACAGTTGATAATATAAATCGACTGATACCTAAGGAAGTTGGAATAAATCATTGGAATCTTGCATGTCGTCGAACGTATGCAGACGTTTATAATGCTAATCCTAAAAAATTTCCTGATGGCATAGACATTGGATATTGTGGTGAAACAGATAAGCCTATTAATATATACAAAGATCACTTAGTAGATGTTGACATTTTGGCTGATTACTGGTATAATGATATGACTGTGTTAGCTTTGGGAGTTTCGGGTCAGTACCGTCATTGGGCTGAAGTAACATGGGCAAAGTTAAACAAAGTAAATATAACTAGTAATAAAGATACTTTTATTAAAGATCACATGGGAGAACTAGAAGACACTTACAATAGATTAGACCAGTATCGTAAATATTTTACTAACTTTAATATTGTTGATATTGGTAAAATGCACACTACGCCAATATCGCAAGTGTTGTGTCCCGGACCGTCCGCTATTATACCACAACTAGTTACATTGAACAGGAGTCAATTCGATAAAGAGCAAAAAGTATGGATAGAGAAGAATGCAGAACTTAGACACAAGATTTGATCTAGACGTTTTTAGGTCACATGAAGAACGTATTGCTATGATTCAAGACCCTGACTGTCCGTTGGAAGTCAGACAGATTGTTGCCGAACATGATTTAGATCCTGCGGTACTGCTTGCATTGTGGATAGAAAATCGTAAATGGAATGATGAAATAGTTGAAAAATGGACTGTGCAGAATCTAAAGCTGTCTGAATCAGAACTACAAAAAAAATATAATGATTGGCAATCAAAAAATAGTCCTATACACAAAGTTTTCTGTACACTACCTTGGAATCATGTGAGTACAAATGCTGATGGCAGTCTTCGCATGTGTTGTCAGATGATCGAAGATCACGCCGAATATCCATATGGTAGTTTGTTTGATGACGACAATAATGTTATTACAACTGATGCTGATCTCAGCTCAATGAGAAATGCTCCAGGATGGAAAGATATTCGCAAGCAAATGATGGAAGGTATAGATCCAGAAATTTGTAAACTATGCACCAACGAAGAAAATAATGGAATTGGATCAAAGCGTGATTGGAGCAAAATTAAATACCCAGATCTTTGGAGTAAAGCATTAGCTCATACACAACCAGACGGTAGTATTAATGACGAAGACTTTCCTATTACATATTACGATCTAAGATTCGGCAACAAGTGTAATCTCAAGTGTCGTAGTTGCGGACCAACTGATAGCAATTTATGGTACGCAGATTGGTATAACACACATGAAGATCATAAGTTCGATGTCAGAGGACATGACAATGTAGAAATTATAAAGTTAGAAGATGGAACATTTACTGTACCAGGTGTATTTGATTGGCATGAAACAGAAGAGAATACAATGTGGTCTAAGATTATAACAGATCTTCCTAACATTGATAGATTTTATTTTACTGGCGGTGAACCAACTATTAATATTAAACACCGCAAATTATTACAAATTTGTATCGACTTAGATATCGCAAAAAATATTGACTTGGACTATAACTCTAATATGGCAGGTATACCTGGTTCAGTTTTTGAACAATGGAAACATTTTAAAAGTGTTGGTATAGGAATGAGCATTGACGGTATATTTGAACACTTTGAATACATACGGCATCCGGGTAGATGGAAAGTGGTTCAAAAAAATCTAAACCGCATCGAAAAAGAAAAAGACTTTGATAATTTAACTGCCTGTTTTACAGTAACAGTGAGTAATATGAATGTACTACATGTATTAGATATGATATGGTGGATGAGAGAACAAGGATGGAAGAAGATTGATAATAGATTGATTGTACATAACTTGTACGGCCCTGCATATTTTAACATTCAAAACCTCCCTGAAGATGCTAAAGATTCAATAGCAAAACGCTATAGTCAATTTATAAATGCAATGAAAGAAAAATATAGCGGTCCAGATGATATAGCAGACACACATGTAATACAGTCTAGATTACAAGCTGTATTAGATCATATGTTTGCAGCAGAGCACGATCCTGAAATATGGAAAAAATGGTTTATAGAAACCGATAAGTATGATAAACAACGTAACGAAAACTGGAGAGAAACAATGCCAGAGATTGCAGAGTTGTTGAAGGAAACAAATGAAAAAAGCGCCAGACGATCTAGAGTTAAACTTGCGAAAGCAGGTAAAAGATAATCCTGCATTTTGCATTATGCCGTTTAATCACAGCTATGTGACAACGACAGGCTCAGCTAATTTATGCTGTATTGCTGACTGGGGAGATCCTATCGAAGCTGATGTCAGTGGTAAAAGCCTATTGGATATTTTTAGAGGTGATGAATATAAACGTATTAGAACAAATATGCTTAACGGCATTAAAGAAAGGCGCTGCCATATATGCTATGGACAGGATAAAGACGGCGGTGGCGGCAGTGACAGAGTAAGTCAAAATAAACGTTTTTTACGAGAGCTTGGAGATGATTTTGAATTAGACATTGATGTACAATTTCCAACTTGGAGTGATTTACGTCCTGGAAGAATGTGTAACTTTGGTTGTAGGATGTGTTGGGGTGCAGTTAGTACAACCATTGACAAAGAAAACAGAGCACATCCAGAAACAAAAGAAATTAATTGGGACGAGCCAATTGACGTCGGCGAATGGCTAGACAGTCCTATTTCTTTTGAAAGTGTTAAAGAATCCGTTAAACATATGGATGTACTGAAACTTGCCGGCGGCGAGCCACTGTTTATGCCTGGTGTACTCAAATTATTAAAGTGGTGTGTAGAATCAGGCAATACAGATATTGCACTTGACATTACAACCAATGGTAGTCGGACCAAAGGCAAAGTAATAAAAATGTTGAGTAAATTTGATAGGTGTTACATACAGTTTTCAATGTGTGGCATTGGTTACACCAATGATTATATCAGACATGGAGCAGATTGGAATGAATTGGACTCTGCATATAAACAATATGCACAACAAGATAACATCACTCTCAACTTACTAGCTACTGCACAAATTTATAATATTTTTGATTTAGTAAACATAATTAAATATTGGTATGATAATGGAGCACAGAACAATTTAATTTTTAATGTGGTCAACTATCCAGAGGATCAGCGATTTGATTTGTTACCCAAAGATATGAGATTAAAAGTTGCAAATGAATTAGAAGAAGCAATGCACAAATATGTTCCCGATCGGTTACATAGTATTTCTAGACTAGACCATATTATATCAAAGTTGAGATTAGATTTTGATCCAGAAGATATTGCTAAAAATAGAATACGTTTAGCTAAACGAACACAAATGTATGATAAAATTAGAAATCAAGATATTGGATTAGTGCATCCTGAATTAGAGAGGCTTTGTTCAGAATGGCTACCGACGACAACAACATAAATCCGTTTGATAGTGGCGACAGAGATCAAGTCATCAAGACTATGATTAGGCACGACAATAGTCATTTGGGTAAAAATGCATTAGACGTACAGGATCCCAAATTTGTTGAGCACTTTAACGATCAATACTATATACAGCATCCTAAACATCGAGAAACATATGCTTACTGGAGTGAACTAAATCCACGCAAAAGTTTAGGTATACGGGTTGCACTTGTAACTCCTCCTAGTTGGGGAGTAATGTTTCCGCCGTATAGTACAGCAAGACTAACTGGGCTACTGAGACATTATGGTTATGGAGTAGATGTATTTGATACCAACATTGATTGCTATCATCATGTTAAAAATAATCAAGGTAAAGATTGGTGGAACAGTATCTATTTTTTCTCCTGGGACGACCCACAGTACACTACTGAAGTACATCCTACGATTGTGAGTGTATTAGATGCTCATGTAGAAAAAATAGTAGCGATAGATAGTGACATAGTAGGATTTAGCGTATACCAAAGTAGTATTATGGCAGCAATGTATATGATTAATCAAGTAGTCAAATTAAAGCCAGATGTCCGTATTGCTGTTGGCGGACCCGAAGTATTTAATACTTGGTTTTTAACTAAAATGCGTGATGAATTCCATTTTGATATATCTCAGATTGACTTTGTTGTTCAAGGCGAGGGAGAACAGGAACTACTTACTCTATTAGAAAATTTGCATGATTTTCCAGTACGCGATGAACCATATGTTATGGGCGGGTTTAAAAGTAGACTTGATTTAGATAGTTTACCATTTCCAGACTACGATGATTTTGATCTAAATTTATATGAACATCCGGATGGCGCCAGCATCGAAACCTCACGTGGGTGTGTTGCTAAATGTAGTTTTTGTGCTGAAACACATTTTTGGAAATTTAGATATCAAAAAGCAAATCGTGTTGTTGAGGAAATGAAATATCAAATCAGTAAGTATGGTATACGCCGATTCTGGTTTGTTGATAGTTTAGCCAATGGTGCATACACAGAATTTAAAAACTTAGTTCATGCAATTATTGATGAGGGTCTAGATATTCGTTGGAATAGTTATGCTAGAAATGACGGTCGTATGGATTTAGATCTGTTTAAAAAAATACACCAAAGTGGGTGTACTGTTCTTAGTTTTGGTGTTGAAAGCGGAAGTCAACAAGTTCTCGATGATATGCAGAAAAAAGTAAAAATATGGGAAATTGAAAACAACTTGCGTGACGGTCGCATTGCGGGTATGACTAATCACTGCAACTGGATAGTTGGATTTCCCACAGAAGGTAAAGAAGAATTTTTACACAGTTTAGAATTGTTGTACAATGTTCGTAAAGATATGTATGCTATCTCGCCAGGATATACATGCGGAGATGCACCTTTTAGTGATATGCAATTACAATGGCGCAAGTATAAAATTACATGGAAAGAAGGACCCGGCGATATGAACTTCTTGGGCAAATGGTATACAGACGATTATGAAAATACTATGGTCCACCGTTACATCAGACTAAAGCTAACAAACATATGGCTAAACATGAGTATAACGCAAGCTGACGGAACAGTTATTAATACACAGTATAGGCCCAGTTTGGAAAATAGTTATAGTATTGAATGGGATACTCCTGGAAAATTTGTTGAACGGATAGAACAAGAGAAACATAACTTCCACCATTGGACTGGAGACAGTGTACAGGAAAAATTTAGTGCTGACTTAGCAAATGAATATATTCCCTACATTTGGGTAATGTGGAAAACCATGGGCGGCTTTAAATTTGAGGTAGACATTAATCCGGGTGTAGACTTTGAAGAATTTGGAACATTTGTAACAGCACCATACTATGGTAACTGTAAAGCACAAGTATCAGATAATGGACAGTGTACTATAACTATTACTCATCATTTTGAACATAGAACACTTACTGATGATAGTGATATTGCTGAGTTTGAAGTAACTAGAGAAGATATGTCTTTCCCTAGCATTGAACACACATTTAGTGGCAATATCGATCAGTTCGATCCGCAAAAAGAGGAAATATAAATAATAGTATGACAGCTAAAGTATTGTTCAGTTTGAGCAACGGAGTAGACGGAGAGATTGTTCTCCGTGATAATCTCTTTATGGACTTTTGGAAGTTTGTATTCAAACAAAACAATAAAAAAGTAGGACCCAGACAAGACAAATTTCCTAGTGCATGTTTTACTAAAAAACAGCTTGACCTTGACTTTGCTATAAAATCACAATACGACAACACAGTGGACAAAAGAGCAGAGTGTGTAGATCGTGTTAATCATGCTATTTTACAAATTGAACAAGTGACTGGCAACAAATGGAACAGTGGCCGTCTTAGTATAAATTCATGGACAGAAGATTGCAACAGAGTTCATAGGGGATTTACTACATTTGCCTTAACTCATTGTACAGATCAAATCAGTCTGAGTCAAGAAGAACAGCGTAGCTTAAAATATGATCAGCCTAATTTACATGCGTCTGGTTGGTTGTATATAAAATCAATAAGACCGTTACTTGAACAACTTATAGGTGAAGAACATAAACATTTTTATACTGTTATAGACCCTCTACTACATGAAGTAAATGCATATGTTCATCATTTGGAAAATATATGCATAGTAAGTAACAGAGCTTTTGAAATTGGAGATGCTTATCTTACTAGTGAAAATATTGAAGATTGTTGGTTTCCTAATTTAGATTGGAATTCAAAACAAGCTGACGGAGTCACTGATGCTGGGAGAATAGATTATAACTATGCTGATTTGGCAATCCAAACAATAGCAACTGATGAGTTGTACAGTAGTGATCCTAAATATAATGTATATGATTTAAAAAATATACTAGGCAAAGACTATGAAAAAGCCTGGTTTGATTATGATGACCCCCGTAATTGGGACGTAGCAAACACGTTTAGTACTACCAAAGGTGGATTTGAAATACGCCCGCATCAGAGTATGCTGACTAGAGATTTTATAAAACCTTGGGTTGATAGTTATAATCATTTTCCAACAGACGACCATATTGTCTCTCCAATTGCTATTGGTACGATTGATCATCAATGGTTAAAGAGCAACTGTTTTAACTTGGGCCATGAGGGAAATATAAATGCAAGACGTAACTTAGGAATAGTTAAAACAGATTTAATAGAGTAAAGGAAAAAGAACCAATGAATAAGCAGCGGATATCAAATGAGGAATACAGAGAAAGATTCCTGACTAACGAGTATATTAAAGATAAAAGATTTGACAGTAAGATTATTGACAACTTTTTAAGTGATGAAGAATTAGACATATTTGACCAAGCGAGTAAAAGTGAACATATACGATATGTACATGACAACAGTGCACCACAACATGTTTCCACTGTAGCACATTATAATATTTTTGGTGACTTTTACAACAACCCTGCTTGGAGTCATCTGGTAGAAATTATGCAACCAAAATTACAAGCACATTTTGGTGATGATATTATGGCAAGCCATATACATGTATTAGATAGTAAATTTCCATATGGAATACACAATGATGCTGAACAAGCAAGTTTAGAAATAGCACCAGATCCAGCTTGGACAATTATTATTCCCTTAGAGGATTACAACAGCAAGACATATGTATTCAATGAGCGTAGCCCATATAAGAATCCAATTGAGATGGCAGAAAAACTAGGAATTGAACCATATGACGTTCCAGCAGTTGACCAAGATACATGGGAAAAAGATTTTAAACCATTTACAGGCTTTAATGTACTAGAATATCTGACTGTAGAAACTACATTCAAATGGAAGAAAGGTAGTTGTTTTGCCGCAGATAGATTTAAGTATCATTGCAGTGATAACTACTTTAATCACGGACTAGACGGAAAACGTGCAATTATAATTTGGACATCTAGAAGGAGCTAACATGCCCAACACAGATTTAGTATTTTTTACAGGTGTTCCTGGATCCCGTTGGAGCGGCATCGCACAACGTATTAAACAAGATCCTATATATAACAGTACTGACAGAGCTCCTCATCGTGTATACACACACGGAGATTTTAATGGACACTGTGATAGTTATTTTGGCACAGGAATGGAGTTTGATACTAACTTAGACTATAGCAATCTAACAGCACCTTTTGAAAGTACAACCGGAACGCTACTATTAATGAGTCACGAATGGCCCTACCACTTTGATCAGATCATTGAACGCTATCCATATGCACAGATTCAATTGGTATACAGACCAAACGATGCGAGTTTAGAATGGTGGATACAAGCAGGCGGGTTTGATATTACATATCCCAACTATGATTGGTATAGTAATGAAGATGGAATGCGAAAACAAATTGCACAACAAAACAAATTAATACTTGACTTTGCACATAAAAATGTGCTACAATGGAAGCAAGATGAGAAACATAGTGATATATTTCTAACGACTTACAGGAACACAGAAATTAATGAATCATAAAATATTATACAAATTAGAACAGCTAATACATACTAGCCCACAGTTACTACGTCAACCTAAAACATTAAGACAAGCTATACAAGGCACGTTTGATGTAGAGATCGATGATGTAGACTATAACACTATAGGCGAGCTAGTCGATCGTATTGACGACAAAGTATTAGACAACTACTTCCGCAATCATTGGCAAGGCGAAATGAAAAAGTACAAGTACAGCGGACTTAAACTAATTGACGAAGTAAACAGTTTAAGCCCAAGACGTGTACTAGATATTGGTTGCGGCTATCACGAGTTTAAAGGTAAGATTGATAACTTAACTGGCATTGATCCGTATAATACAAATGCAGATCACGAAGTAAAATTACTAGACTACAATCCAAAAGAAAAGTTTGATGCCATACTAGCATTAGGCTCAATTAATTTTGGCAGTACTGACAAGATATTCGCAGAACTAGAACATGCTGTGAGTTTATGTAACCCAGGCGCTGTAATGTTTTTTAGAGCAAACCCAGGATTACCACATGAGAACGAACCAGATAGACCTAGAGGCGATCAGTCTAAATGGATTAGTTTTTATGCATGGGACAGTAACTTTGTTGTTAACTGTGCCAGTCAACTGGGCGTTGACATTTTAGATATTAGGACTGATACACACAAGAACAGAATGTACTTTGTGTGGCGTACTAAATAAGTACATAGTTATTACTAACGCTCTGATCAAAAAGAAGTTCAGTAATAAAATCCCCCAGAATTATTAATAAAGGAGCAGTCGAAGTTCGGCTGTAGTTTTCTATGGACTATTACATTGTTGTATTACTATTAGGTGTGTTTTACGGATTTTTCGTAGGACTCATTCCTGTGGCTGGAGCTACAACTGGCTTAATTGCAGTATACAGTTTTGTGGGTTACTTCCATGATCCATATATGCTAGTAGTTTTTACAACAGCCGTTGTAGTTACCAGTAGTATTGGTGACACGTTTTGTGGTGTAGTTATGAACGTACCCGGAGCAGGTGGTGCTGCGGCTACAATGGTTGACGGATTTCCTATGAGTAGACGTGGCGAAGCGGCTAGAGCACTCAGTGCCGCAATTAGTACAAGCTGGGCTAACGGACTTATTTGGGGGTTGTTAGTATTCTTATTCTTGCCATACTATACTAAAATCGTATTGTACTTTGGCACAGCAGAAATGTTTGCGTTTCTTATGTTCGCAATGACATGCGTTATCTTTATCAGCAGTAAGTATTGGGTTCGTGGCATCTTTGCTCTTGCAGCAGGTGTTGTACTAGGACTAGTGGGTATGGACCCAGACACAGCCGCACAGCGTTGGATCACAGTGATTCCACAGTTTAATTTTGATACTTGGACATTATGGTTTGCTGATTGGGATTATATCGAAGACGGTATTCAAATGATCCCAGTAATGGCAGGTGTGCTAGCGTTCCCAGAACTAGTAAGTGCATACAGAATGAAAGCTACAAAAATTAGTTTAACCAAAGGTGATATCGTTGCACAGTTAATACAAGGCATTAAAGATACTTGGAAATACAAGTGGGACGGATTACGTGGCGGCTTTATTGGCGGATTTGTGGGACTAGTACCAGGTATCGGCGGCAATATCGCCGATTGGTTTGCATATAGTCAAACAGTTGCGTTATCACGTAAACCAGGTAAAGGTGCTGAAGCCAATGGCGAAAAGTATCCAGTAGGACAAGGCAACGTACAAGGTGTAATTGGTTGTGAAGGCGCTAACAATGCACAAAAAGCCACAAGCTATGTTCCTACTATTTTGTTTGGTATTCCTGGCGCACCATTTGAAGTTATCGTAATGGGCTTGCTCATGTACGTTGGACTTGAACTGGGTAGCCCAGCAGTACTAGAAGACGGTGTGTTCTTTGATCACCTACTAAGCAGTTATATGTTAAGTTTGCTAATTATTTTACCAATTAGTTACGGATTTATTCGTTATGCGGTATACATTACAAACATTCCATTCAAGTATTACTTCTGGCCTATCATGGCAAGTCTAGTATGGACTACATCACAATACACAGGATTCTTTGACGATTATCTTATGTTTGCTATATGTTGTGTAGTTGGACTAGGTATGAAGTATTTTAAATTCAGTCGCATAAGTTTCCTAATAGGATTTATCTTATCGCATAGACTCGAAGCAAGTTGGGTACAGTTTAATACATTCGGTTACGGATGGGAAGAACTACTACTTGCGCCATTCCCTGCCACATTTATTGCACTAGCGATAGTTGCGGCAATTTGGGGAATATTCTTTAACAAAGCTAAAATAGACTTTGTGTAAATTACATCTAACAACAGGAGAACTAAACGATGAAACTAACTAAATTAGTAACCAGTGCAGCAGTTGCACTAACACTGACAGCAACTTCTGCGATGGCAGATATTACTGTTGTTAATCCACAGAAGCCAGGCGGTGGTACAACCGTATGGACTGAAATTATTATGAAAGAACTAACCAAGCATTTGGGTGAACGTATTGTACTTCGAAATATTCCAGGCGCACGTGATATTCCAGGTATTAACAAATGGCACAATGATCTACGCTTTGATGAAAATACAATCGTAGTAACACACGGCGGTAACGGCGTATCATTCCTACAAGAAAATGTTGACTACAACTATGCAGATTATGATTCAATTGGTCTTATGAACTTGAACATTATTATGGGTAAAGTAAAAGGAGCAGATATGGATAAGCCAGTGTTTGCTGGTACGTCAGGTGCTGTTCCAGAAGCATTTGCAATCGCAATGATGATTTGTGGTCCAGATCAAACGCTTGACCAATATATTGAATGCTTTGGTGAGAACGTTAGATGGGTTAAAGGTATGTCAGGCGGCGAACGACGTCTAGCATTTAAGCGTGGTGACTTAACAGGTTCACGTGAGAATCCAGCAACATATGCAATCCACATTGCACCAGATGAAAATGCAGAACTTTGGTTTCACCATGGTCTACTTGACCCAGCAACAGGTAAGCACGTAGACGATGCAAACTTTCCAGGCGCACAATTTGAAATCCAATTCAAAGAGCGTTATGGCGTTGAACCATCAGGCGAGTTTTACGATGCGTATGTATTAGTTAAATCATTCCGTGACGGTCTACAAAAAGCTATCTGGGTTAACAAAGGCAATCCAGAACTGCGTGATCGTCTAGTAGCGGCAATGAATAAAATGGCAAACGATCCAGAATCAGTAGCCGCAATCGAAGCAAAGAACGGCAAGTATGAGTGGTTCATCGGTGAGCGTGGTGATCAAATGCGTGACACATTGATGACATTCATTACTGAAGATGCACTACGCACATTGGTTCGATTTAACACAGAAGCGTTGGGTCTTAACTCAGTACTAAAGGAAGAATTATTTACTAAGTAAATAATAACAACAAAGGGAGGGGCAAAGTTTGCCTCTCCTATTCTAACAAAAGGATACTATTATGGAAGAAATGAGTAACTGGGAAAAAACTGCACCCAGAAACAATTATCACTATGATCCATTTAAACTGGATCCAGCATACGATAGTATGCGTTATATTGGTAAGTTTGTCGGTGACTGGCGAGAAGCATTAGACACTACAATAGAAAAAAGTAAAGACATTACGTGGCGCACACGCAACCCAATTGATAATCCTAATGGTAGTGAAGACATTGAAGCAGAAGAACTAGACTTAGTACAATCTGGCGCACCAAAAGACTTGGTGCTTACCAAGTTAGATTATGAAATTGAACCTATATTTCAACGCATGACTGATGCACTACACCTGCTACCCGGAGATGATCGTGACGTACAGCGCCGTGTACATGTACAGATGCCGGGACAAGTTTGGAACTTACATGTTGATAAACTTGAAAAATGGAACAAAGCAGATCCGAAGTCAGTTTATCGTTTTATGGTTATGCTGAACGATTGGGAACCTGGGCACTTCTTGCAGTACGGTAACAAAGTACACACAGGTTACCGAGCAGGCGAAGTTTACAGTTTTGATTGGTTTAACTCACCTCATGCTACAGCAAACGCAGGCAGAGGCCCACGTTGTACATTACTAGTAACAGGTGTAGCAACACCAGAAATGCACATGTTATTTTCACAATACGACCTACAGATCGAAATCTAAATGAAGCAACTGACAATAGCAGTCGGTCCACAAGGTAGCGGTAACCATTTATATGCCAAATTGTTTGGTAGTAATGAAAACGTCTATGCGTGGCAATCTCTACAAGAAAAGTATTGGGAAGGCCATGACATGGAACCATTTGCGGATTGTTGGGAAGACCCTATACTACTGTTAGACTTTGATACTAGCACACATGACTATTATTACACAAGCATGGGTGCGCCGTATGTATTTGATGGCGAGACAAAAATCCCCCAGTTTGCAGAATTTCACAAATATGCAATACAGAAGTTTGACTGTGTGAACTATATGATTATTGGCAGGGACCGCAATATATTAGAACACCAACAAACTAGAGTACGTGGTGGAGTAACATATCCACGTTTCCTGGAAAACATGCACCACTTTTTAGACAAACAACATGTGTTTGTAAGTCAAGAACTTGTATACTTGTATGGAATACAATACATAAACAGTATTGAAGCTGCACTAGGCTTACCACTCAACACCAGTGTTAAAAAAGTTGAAGAGATACTAACACAAGATCAGAACTATAAGTATATGCACTATGTGGAATATACAGAGCTGGATGATCTTATTAAACTAGCCAGCTCACACAGAGGCGCACTATGAATCACGTTACTATAATTAAATATGCCAGTGCTATTACAATTTTAATTGCAATGGTATTACATACTATAGGCGCTACGCCATGGAATGCTTATGTACAGTTATTAGGAGCAACCGGCTGGTGTTATGTTGGTTACAAGTGGAATGAAAAAGCTATTATGCTCAACTTCCTTCCTCAGTTCTTTATTATTATTCCACTTCTGATATACACTTATATACTAATAGGAAATTAAATGCAGTTAAGTTTAAGTTATATATGTGATAGACCATACAATATCTATCAAAGCTATGAAAAGCTAAAGCCTCATTATGATATGAGTGTACACATGGACTTTATGGACGGACACTTTGTTCCACGTTTGGGTGTACATCCAGAAGCAGTAGACGAACTAAGTTATCCCAGTCACATCGACGCCCACTGTATGATAGCCAGTAACAACCCAGCATGGGACGACATACTACGCACACAAGCAGATGTTATATTTGCACACTACGAAAGTTTTCATAGTGAAACAGATTGCGTTGACTTTTTGTCAAGAGATCCTAGGCTAAAGCTAGCGTTCAAACCATATCATACTATAAAACAAATAGACACCATTTGCGACAGATTAGATGTAACTGAGTTTTTACTGATGGCTTATGCTCCGGGTATCAAAGTACAAGATGCATACTACAACTTGGAAACACTAGACGATACTGAACGGCATGTCACAGTGGATGGTGGCGTTACAATAGATACAGTGCGACAGTTTAGAGGAGATTCTAAAATAACACTAGTAGTGGGAAGTAAAGTATTATTCAATGACAAATTTGAGGAGAACCTTGAGTGCCTAATCTCTTAATACCGTGCAGTGGTCCAGGTACTCGCAGTGTTGGTTATACAAAGTTTCACAAAGCACTAATACGCATAGGCGACAGAGCAGTAATAGATCATATTATCGACAGCTTTACTGACATTGACAAAATCTATATTACACTGGGTTACGAAGCAGAGTATATACGTGAGTATATACAGCATGTTGGTTATACAAATGTAGAATTCGTTGAGATAGATAACTGGAATAGCAGTCAAATTGCCAGCTTTAAACAAATACCCCAATATGTATTTGATGAACCGTTGTACTACAATGCTTGTGATAACTGGAGCAATCATGTTCCTGTAGCTAAACACAATACCTATTACACTTGTAAACCTGAGAACGAAGAAAATTATGACACCGGCGAACGGGGAGTGTACAGTGGTATTAGCTTTATAAAAGACCCAGCCGAGTACTATGATATATTACAATCCACTAACATAAGTCGTAATGATTTATTATTACTACAAAAACTTGATAATTTACAAAGCGATCCGTTGGACAATTGGTATGATGTAGGCAACATTGAAAGTTATCGTACAGTAAAACAAGATGCTAGTTTTAGTGTACTGGATAAAACACATCAAGAGATATACAGTGTAAACGATAGAATAATTAAATTGTTTACAGACAAACCTAACATCGAACCTAATGCAAACTATCCGCACCCAGCACCCATACTGCACAGTGAACATGGATTAAGCTATGCTCGTGTAGAAGGTAAAGTCAATCCAGTCAATGGCGACTTTGATAGACTGTTTAACAACTTGCAAGACACTTGGCGTTTTAGTACTCACAACAATATTCCATGTGTGGACAGAACATTATGGCAAGACAAAACATGGCAACGTTTTGATCAAATAGTACAACAGTTTCCTCAGTTCAGTGGAACAGTCTCTATCAATGGTAATGCCATTGATTGTAATAGAACTGTGGAAAATGTAGACTGGGATCTGGTCAGCACAGGTATAACTGGTGCCTGTCACGGTGACCTAGTAGTAGACAATATTATAGTAAGTCCTGCAAGTATACACTATATAGATCATCGCCCGGGCGTTGTCAATGATATATTTTATGATATTTGTAAATTTTATCACAGTTTGCATTTACACAATCGTAGTTTAGAAAATTATCACTTGACAGAAACAGATAATGGTTATACAATTAAACTATCGCCGAGCGAAGAAGATTTATTGAGGCTTAATGCATTTCAGTTATCACCTGTCTATTGTCAAAACAAACGCAAGATAGAACTGGGCATTGGATGTATTTGGCTTAGTATGAGTCCTCTAAATGTTGATAAAGAACTAAACAAATTTTTATTCTTATTAGCTATACAGCAACTGAGCAAATATGATACAACGGACAAAAAGTGAATTTGAAGAAACATGGACTAGTTATGTAAATGATCTAGACAATACCGACAATGAAGTTGCCATCATTAGCGAAATTAAACGTGCAAATCGCATAGTGTTCGTTGCTAAAGGCAGGGTTGGGTTGGCAACTAAGATGTTTATGCAACGGCTGAGTCAGATGGGCTACACAGTAAGTCACAGCGAAGACCTACTAATAACTCCTATAGATGAACGTGATCTAGCAATATTTGTAACAGCAAGTGGATCAACACTTAGCAGTCTAGCATACACAATGGTAGCGATAAATGCAGGTTGTCGAACACTAGCAATTACATTTAATCCAAAAGGCACAATATGTACACAGTGTGATAACATAATAAGTTATCCACAGCCGCAAACACCGGGGCTAATGAAAAGCTATTATGAGATCGGATTCATTTATATATTTGAAAAGATTATCAGTTTGCTTCCACAGGATCAATTTGTTCACACAAACTTTGAGTAAACCAATGTTCACTGTTAAAACTTTTATCACAAATGTACATGTCAAAATGTGGCTTGTTATTCATAACAAGTTCATGATACTTACACCCCCATTCAGCAAGTTGATTCTGAGTCATATCAGTCCAGTCTATGCCACGAGTAACACCTCTGGCAGTCCAGTACACTATGGTATGACCATCTTCGTACAACTGATTGATCTTGTGTATTCTATCTTTAAAAGGTTTTTGGCTACGATACTGTTGTTCAGTCTTTCCTTTGTGAGGAAGATCTTCACAAATGGTGCCGTCGATGTCAACATATATAAGCATAAATATATTTATTAAGTGTGTAGTTAATAGGAAACAAAATGAAAATTTTGATATGTGGTCCTGGGGGAAGTGGAAAGAAAACACTAGCAGAGCCACTTGAGGAACTTTTAAAAGATAGTTGTACTATTGTTGTCGAAGCATGTACTAATCAACTTCAAGTTGATGAGATAGATCCTGAATACATTGTTTGGATGGATACTTTGGATAACGTTAAAACATTTAAACCAAATAATGTAGATTATCATATAGCTGAATGGTTTAATGATACACATACACAACTAGAAAAAGCAGTGATACGACACATTGCAAGGAAAGAAAAAGGTGAACTATAATGTGGGTATTAGTATTTGTATACTTTTATGAAGTTACTCCTTATGTTGAGAAAGTAAGTCAACATAGAGATATGACCGAGTGTTTTTATGCAAGAGAATCATTAGCTGATGAAGTAGGTGAAGGTTCAGGACATTTTAAGTTAGGTCAACAAGCCATGTGTATTAGGATGTATGAATGATAACTTGGGGCTGGACGGGTATGGCACATGATGCTAGTTTAGCAGTGTTTACAGACACTGGACTAGAGTTCGCGGGCCATGCAGAACGTTACAGCAGAGTTAAGAACGATAAACATCTAAACCAATTATTAATTGACGAAGCACTTGAGTACGGTGAACCAGATAGAATATGCTATTATGAACGTCCTTGGCTTAAAAAGACACGCCAGTTATACTCAAAGCAATACACACTACTGGGTAAGGAATCACCTACTACATATATACGAAAATTCCACAATAAGGCACCTAGTTGCACTACAACTAGTCATCATTTGAGCCACTCAGCCTATGCATACTACACAGGTCCTTATGAACATACGCTGATATTAGTAATTGATTCAATTGGCGAATGGGACACAGTGAGCTTGTGGACAGGTGACGATGATGTGCTACGCAAGCAGTGGAGTCAGCGTTATCCTAACAGTATAGGCATATGGTATAGTGCTATGACACAGCGTATAGGGCTAAAGCCACAAGAACATGAATACATACTAATGGGCATGGCGGCAATTGGAGACCCTGACAGGCTGTATAAAGATATTAAAAAAGATTTCTTTGCACATACACCTGACAACTTTAATCCTGCTACTATTTTTAAACGGGACTGTCACAGAGGCTGTTTAAATTGGAGACCTGACTTAAACACACCACAAGACTATGCAGACATTGCGGCAGCAACTCAAAAAATATATGAAGAAGTGTTTGTGGAACTGTGTCGCAGTGCTCACTTTATAACTGGTGCTAAGTATAATAACATAATAATAGCAGGCGGTTGTGCATTAAATTGTGTCGCAAACTCACTTGCAGGTTTATTTTTTGAAAATGTACATGTACCAGCAAACCCTGGAGATGCTGGCAGTGCAATAGGTTGTGTATTAGCACAAACAAAACAATTTATGCCTATGCCACATGCATACTTAGGACACAACATTGAAGGCACCTACCCAGTTAATAACTTACTCAAAGAGTTACACACCAACAAGATCACTGCCGTTGCCGCAGGTCGTGCTGAGTTTGGTCCTCGCAGTCTTGGCAACCGTAGTATTCTTGCTGATCCCCGTGGAGCAGATGTCAAGTCGCTTGTTAACAGTCTTAAACACAGAGAAGAATTCAGACCATTCGCACCAGCAATACTTGAAGAACATGCAAGTGAATACTTCGACGGCAAAACCGGCGAGTTTATGCAATACACCGCAACGTGTAAAGAACCTGGTCAGTTTCCAGCAATCGTCCACTACGATAACACAAGCAGAGTTCAGACAGTACCTAAGTCAAATACTAGTGGAATCAGAACACTGCTAGAACGTTGGTATGAGGACACGGGTTGTCCTATGTTACTAAACACAAGCCTCAATGTCAAGGACGAACCTTTAGTTAATACAAGATCTGATGCACAGCGTTGGACTGAGCAATACGGAGTTACAGTATGTTTACCCGAATAAAATATTTTTTATTTTATCCTTATTATAGGTATAAAGAAAAGCAACGAATTAAAAAACGTTTAGAAGAACTACGCAAAAAAGATCCGTTTATATATGAGTAATTGACTAATCGTATATAATCGTATATAATCGTATATAAAGGAATTGGATATATTGTTAGATGTAATACAAATTAGCTATCACGAACACTATGCAGATGATAACTTCGAATTGCTACAGCTATTCGCACCCCACGCTAAACGTGTGCAGGGTGTTAAAGGTATATTTGAAGCACACAAAGCTGCGGCTAAACTAGCTGAGACACAGAACTTTTATGTGATCGATGCTGATGCTATCATTGATGAGCAGTTTAACTTTAACTTTGTACCCAGTCGTAATCGAGATCAATGGCCCGGTGTGCCTGAAAGTACCTGTGTGTATGTGTGGCGCAGTGTTAATCCTATCAATGATTTGCTGTACGGCTATGGCGGTGCAAAACTGTTTCCACGCAAAGCAGTATTAGATGCTGAAACATTTAATGTTGATATGACAACAACACTGGGTTGCCCGTTTGTAGCAAAGCTGAGTGTAAGCAACATCACAGCATTTAATGCAGATCCTTTTAGTACATGGCGCAGTGCATTCAGGGAATGTACCAAATTGTCAAGTGCAATTATACCCAATGGTGATAACACAGACAACGAATATAGATTAAAAGTATGGCAAACTCGTGGAGAGAACAGACCATTTGGTGCTTATGCAATAGCAGGTGCAAAACAAGGTGCTGACTTTGGTGCAGAGTATAGAAACAAACCTAATATACTAGATAAAATAAATGACTTTGATTGGTTAGAGGAGACGTTCAATGACGCAATCTAAAAATAAAATAGAGATGCCTGGAATAGGTGACCTAAGTGAACAGGGCAATCATGTAGTGAACTATGAAGCTCCTAAAAACTTTTACTGGATACATGGGCTAGAAGAATACATGGAATATATAGACCACCATCAGATGGAAGTATTTCAAAATATTAAAAAAGCAATACTACACGGCAATATTTGGAAAATTAAACGTTTAATTAATGCTGAAGTAACCAGAGGAAAGATGGAACACACAGAAGAGTTTATTAACATATTGCTGGCTAGATTCATTGGATGGGAATATTCAACTCATAGAAAAGTACTACAGTATATTAGCCATTGTATAGACAACTCATACATACGCAAGATCAGTAGTTGGAGTATCAAATGGGAAGATCGTGCTAATCTAAATGATCATTTTAGTAGAGGACAGATTCGCAGTAAGATGTGGCTAGTAGATAAACTAGCAGAAGTATTTGAAGATAGGGAATTAGGCACAGTTGTACACTATGGCGGTTGGTATGCTACCATTGCACACATACTGTTTGAATTTTTTCATATTAAACAATATCTTAATTTAGAATTAGATCCGGAATGTGTGGACATAGCAGATGATTTTAACTATGAACATCTTAATAATTGGCGTTATAAAACTGTACAACTAGATTGCGGTATTGTACAATACAACACCAATGGCGAGTTTGATATAGATATTGTTACCCAAAGCGGAATTAAAAAATCAACACGAGTAAAGCCAGACATAATTATCAACACCAGTTGTGAACATATGAATGAAGATTGGTTTCATAACTTACCCACAGGACAAGTAGTGTGCTTGCAAACAAATGATTACTTCTCAAACGAACAACATTCAAATTGCTGTAAAGACCTAGATGAAGTAAAAGCAAAATATCCTATGAGCAAAACATTCTACAGTGGGGAATTAGACACACAGTTGTACAATAGATTTATGCTGATTGGCACTAAATGACCAAAGAAAAAATGTCGCTAAGGCAGATGCAAAAAGAAGCTGCCAGAGCAATAAGTACTATGCAAGCTACTAACAACAACATTAGCCAGTTTAATAAGCTAGCCCATCACAACAGTCAGTTATGGTATAGTGCAGTTATCGACTGGTATGTTGAACAATACGGTGACTTGCCCAGCAAAACTGGACCAGGCAAGGATGTAATACTACTACACGATGTATAGATACAAAGACATTAGACAGGTACATTTAGAAGTAACACAAAAGTGTCAAGCCGCTTGTCCTATGTGCGACCGTAATGAAAACGGCGGTAAAGATAATAGACATATTGATAACAGCGAATTAAGTTTAGCTGATTGTGAAAAGATTTTTAAGCCAGAATTTATTCGCCAATTAGACACTATGTACATGTGTGGCAATTTAGGTGATCCTATTGTAGCCAGAGACACATTAGAAATATTTGAATACTTTAGAAAACACAACAGTAAGATGTGGCTCAGCATGAATACCAATGCTGGCGCTAAGAGTACTGACTGGTGGCGCAGTATAGCTGAAACAATAGGCACACATGGTAATGTTATCTTTAGTGTAGATGGGCTAAGTGACACTAATCACTTGTATAGACAAAATGTACAATGGGATATAGTAGAACGCAACATGCGAGCATTTATATCAGCAGGAGGCAGAGCACGTTGGGACTTTATAATATTTGGACACAACGAACATCAGGTTGATGAAGCTGAACAGTTAGCTGAACTGTGGGGTGTTGAACGTTTTCAAAAGAAGAAGAGTGGCAGATTCTTTACAGCTAAGAACACTGCAAAAGATAGTCATCAAGCACAAAATAGAAAAGGCTCGGAAACACAGCTAATAAGCAAACCTGTAAAGTTGGATAATCAGAACCTAGCACTATTAAAACAAAAAGAAATAGCCAAAACATATGGTGGTATGGAAAACTATTATAACAGTTGTACAATCAAATGTAAAGTAGCTGAAGAGAAATCAATCTTTATTACAGCAGAAGGATTATTAATGCCCTGTTGTTGGACTGCCGGACGCATGTATAAATGGTGGCACAAAGACTATAGAGTAGAACAAATATGGGACTTTATTGATCGCAGTGGCGGAAAGCAAGGTATTAATGTAGTGGTCAACGACTTGGAATCAGTATTTGATAATAATTTACTGCAAGATATTGAAAACAGTTGGAACTTATCCAGCCTTAAGTTGGGTAAACTGGGTGTATGTGCCCAGAAATGTGGATCAGAATTTGACCCATTTGCAGAACAGTTTAAATAGTGTTATGAACGATAGTAGAGAAAAAGCAAAAGATTGGTTACAAGCTAACCCTACAGTATGTACTTTACCATTCATGCATTTTCAGCTTGAAACAAATGGCGATATGAAACCTTGTTGCAGTGCTATGATTCCTATAGAAGATGAGACAGGTAAGCCTATTAATATTAGAGATCATACAATAGAAGAAATGTGGAATCATCCTCAGAGGCACAAGTTTGTGAACGATCTACTGTCAGATAAGAAACCCAAACAGTGCGAAAGATGTGTAGTCAGAGATGCAAACAATCGCAACAGCAAACGTATTCATTTTAGTACAAACGGAAAATGTTTAGAAACAACACAACGTATAATGCGTGATGGTATTCACAACTTTCCATTTGAATTAAAATGGTTAGATCTGATGCCTGGTAATGCTTGTAACTTAAAATGCAGAATCTGCAATGCAGAGCAAAGCAGTTTATGGGCTAAAGATTTTCATAAACTATTCAATCCCGATGTTCCTTTTAAAGGCAGTCAAGAATGGGAATACAACAAAAATTGTCAATGGATCGATGATCCAAAGTTTATTGAAAGTTTAAATTCACAAACATTTAAAGATTTAGAATACCTACACCTATTGGGCGGTGAACCTTTGATGGTGGTTAAACACTATGAAATTTTACAAAAAATAATAGACGCTGGTTATGCAAAAAATATTCAAATTGAATATAACACAAATGGCACACATTTTTTTAGTAAGGAACAGTTAAACATTTTATCACAGTTTAAAAAACTGGCAGTTAACATGAGCATTGATGACATCGGAAGCCGCTTTGAGTATCAGAGAAAAAACGGAGTATGGGCAGATGTTTGGGAGAACATTAAAAAGTTTTATGCATTACAAAATAATTTTGTATCAGTAACTAGTACTAGACCACGAATAGGAATGACTCCAGCAGTAAGTATTTTAAATGTATATTATGCTCGTGATTACTTAAACTTTTTTAGAAATGAAGGAATAGATGTTAGCAAGTTAAGTCTTAATCACTGGGTACATGACTGGGGACTTGATGTAAGAGAATTAATGCCGGAACAAAGACAACGTGTATTAGATAATATTAGACCAACCGGTCCAGAAGAAGACATCCAATGGTTACGATGTATTATTGAAAGATTAGAATCAGATGATTACAAACCAATCAGAATGCAGGCTCGTGATTGGAAGATCAATGGGTTTGATGGTCTCAGAGGAGAAACATTTGCACAAACACATCCCGAAATGCATGACATAATAAAACAACAATGGACAGGAACATATGAAAACTGATAAAATTAGCCCAACATTTTGTGCTTTACCTTGGCTACACCTTAGTAGTAGACCTGATGGCAAAATGCGTACATGCTGTACATCAAATGCTAGCAGTGTACAAGACCCTGACAGTAGTAAAAAAGTAGGCGGCGGTGAAGTAGGCGTTGTTAAAAATGATGACGGTGTTCCCGCTAACTTTAATCATACCAGTTTAACTGACGCATGGAATTCGGATTACATGCGTAATGTTCGCAAAATGATGTTGCGTGGAGAGAAGCCAGCACCTTGTTTAAAGTGTTACAAAGAGGAAGAAGCTGGACATCTTAGTAAACGCAACTGGGAGACAGATTATTGGGGTAATAGATATGATCTATTTGATCTAGCCAAAGCTACAGAAGCTGATGGTAGAGTAGAGCCTAAAATACGCTATATTGATTTGCGTATGGGAACCAAGTGTCAACTGGCTTGTGTTATGTGTAGCCCACATGATTCAAGTGGCTGGGTTAAAGAATGGAATGCAATATATCCACAAATAGATAATAAAAATTTAAAAGGCAGTCAAGGCTGGGAAAATAAAGGAAAGAATCACGGAGCAACATACAACTGGCATATGAATAATCCACGCTTTTGGAAAGAACTTATGGAACAAGTTCCGCATATGTATCAACTGTACTTTGCAGGTGGTGAAAGTTTAATTATTAAACAACACTATGATCTATTAGAAGAATGTATTCGACAAGGATACGCTAAGAATATAGAACTACGCTATAACAGCAACGCAGTTGAATGGCGTGATGACTTATTTGATCTGTGGGCAGAGTTTAAACGTGTACGTTTTCACTACAGTATAGATGCACATGGTGAACACAACGATTATATACGCTATCCTAGTGTGTGGCAACATCAAGAAGAAGTGTTTTGGAAACTGGATGAAACTGCTCCTCAAGTTGAAGTTACTACAGCTACTACTATTATGGCACTGAATGTAGCGTATATACCAGAGTTTGTCAAGTGGAAAGTGGATCAGAACTTTAAAAAGATTAATAAATGGCCATTGGGTGCAGGCGGAATTAATATGCATTTTGCTTATTGGCCACCACAGCTTAATTTAAAAGTATTACCCCAACACATTAAACAAGAAGTAACCGACAAGTATGAACAAGAGTTTTATCCGTGGATAGAAGACAATTGGAGTCGCTTTACTGGTGTGCAAGAAGCTGGTATAGATAAAGAAACATTTTTAAATAACCCATACGGTATGAAACGTTATAAAGGCATTATTAACTTTATGAACGCAGAGGACTGGAGCGCCAGGCTACCCGAAACTAAACAGTGGTTAAACCTAATTAATAAACAACGCAACTGGGGGAATAAATTTCCTGAAGTATTTCCTATACTGAGCGAGTTATTATAGTGACAGAACTTACTGCTAATCAAAAAGATAGAGTTGCCAAAGGATGGAACGCATATCGTCATGGTGACCCTTATCCAGACGATCTTCCCACTTGCATTGTGCCTTGGACCAGTATTGCACTAGCAGCAAATGGAAATATTAAACCCTGTTGTGTATTCAAACATATACATATACCCCAAGAACACCAACCTCCAGAAGAACCTAACTTTTATAAAGGATTTACACTTGAACAAGCACATGATCAAAATCAGTGGCTTAGAAAAGAGTTTATAGCGAAAAGAAAACCCGAGGCGTGTGGGGGTTGCTGGAAGAATGAAGATGCCTTAGGTGCTAGTAGACGACAGTGGATGTTAGAAAAAGTTAAAGATCCTCCCAAGGAATACACAGTGGATGCACCATTGGATCTGAGACATATGGATTTAAACTTTGGTAATACCTGTAATCTAAAGTGTAGAATGTGTGGCAGTTGGGGTAGTACACATTGGTTTAAAGAAGATAAGAAATTAAATGATATTAATAAAGATTTTGAAAGAGCAGTAAACCATGCACAGCCAAAAAGTATTGACAGTAGCTATTGGTTAGAAAGACCTCACTACTTTGAGAATATGGAACGCATAGACTTCAAAGGCGGTGAACCTTTTATGCAACAAGGACATTATGATGTGCTACAAATGCTGGTTGACAACGGCAGTGCAAAGAATGTAGAATTAGGATATGTCACCAATGGGACTAAACGTCCAGAGCGATTAAAAGAACTGTGGCCTCACTTTAAACGTATAACACTCAACGTAAGTGTAGAAGCAAGCACTAGCGGACTGTATGAATACATCAGAGGTGGCGGCACACAAACAATAGAACAGTTGGAGCAAAGCATATATTGGTATGATCAATTTGATAATGTTAAAGGAAACTTTAGTGTAGCTATCAGTATATTAAATGTATTTGATTTAGAGAATTTATCTGATTGGATAGAGCATGTAACTGCAAATACTACACAATGGAAAACACTGGTAGCTGACAGAACCAGTGATAATCTAATACGCTACGAACGCCCAGTTAACTTTGCTCAATTGGTGACTGATCCCAGGTATTTAGATTTAAATATTATGCCCGTGTATCTTAAAGAAGCAGTATTAGCACGTTGGACAAAAAAATATCACGCATTAGATGTACTCAGAGAACGATTAACTGTTGACAGTTACGATGAAAAAAATTGGAATTTATTTAAACAGTTTACACGTGAATTAGATCGTATGAGAGGCACAAACATAGTTGATCATATACCAGAAATGGCTGGTGAATTTTAATGGAGTTAGTCAGAGTAGAACACAGTAGTAAAAAGTATAAACAATGGGCCCGTGTTGAATGGAACATGGGTCGTCGCTGTAACTTTGACTGTAGCTATTGTGGTGCAGACCTACACGACAATACCAGCAAGCACATGCCAATTGAAAAGTTTGAATACGCTATAAAGAGTATAAGAGAATTTTACAGTGACAAACAGATACGCATGAGCTTAACAGGAGGTGAACCATTTGTACACCCTAGAATATTAGATATATTAAAATTATTCCCCAAGTATGGTGTAGAGGAAGTTAGCACAATCACTAACGGAAGTCTCCCACTTGCAAAATATCAACAAGCACTAGAGTATATTGATAATTTAATATTCAGTTGGCATTTTGAATTTTTGCGTGAGGATCATATGAAAGCAGTATTGACCGAACTGCCAAGAGACAAAGTTAAAGTTCATTTGATGTACTTGCCTGGCAGACTAGAAGAGATACACGCAGTAGTTGAATGGCTCCAAGAGAACGATGTTAAGTTTAATATAAGACGCATCAGACCAATGACCAATAAAAATAAACAGTTTAATCCTCCGGGTGCAAGCGGTATGGCATTTGAAGGTGTGCAGTGGGGAGGCGCAGAAGGATATTATAATCAAGCTGAACTAGACTATATGGACAGCTTTAACAAAGCCGGAACAGCTGGTAATAATTGTGAGCTGTTTACAAAAGACGAAAGCTGGTTAGACAATGTTAACACACTAACCAAAAACAAATTGAATACATTTAAAAAATGGAAGTGTATGGCAGGTATTGAAACATTAATGATAGACAATGACGGCAGTGTGTATAGAGCAACATGCAAACAAGGTGGTGTGTTGGGTAACATTGAAACTGGATTTACACTAGACCCACAGCCTGTGACATGTGCAAAACAATGGTGTAACTGTGCCGCAGACCTTAATACAACCAAATGGTTGGAGCCAGCATAATGGATAGAGTTGATGGATATGAACCAGTAATTGTTTATTCACTCAGTGACACAGTGCGTTGCAGTGGAGAGAACTTGGATCACCCATTGGTATATTATACTATACCTCTACACGGTGAAGTTGTTTGTGGTTATTGCGATATAATTTTTAGGAGACACAATGACTGATACTTTTTGCGTATTACCATTTACTCATTTAAGCACCAGACCAGACGGTGCAATAACTCCTTGTTGTCGTAGTAGAGAAACACTGGGCAATATTAAAGACATGACATTTGAACAAGCATGGAACAGTGATCGTCAACAACAGCTAAGACGAGAACTATTAGGTGGTAAACGTGCAGAGCTTTGTTTTCAGTGTTGGGATATGGAAGATCAAGGTTCAGTTAGTATGCGACAAAGTATGAATAAAACCAGACAGCATATGATTCCTACACAGTTAGAACCTATTATGCCATTTACAGTACCAGTATTAGAACTTAAAATGAGTAATTTATGTAACTTTAGATGTAGAACCTGTAAGCCAGATCTATCAACAACATGGCTCAAAGACTGGAAGTCAGTTAAGCATGAGTATGAAAGTCACGGACTGTGGAATGAAACAGCAAGACTCACAAACTTTGACAATGATCAGTTTGTAGAAGATATACTAAAGCTAGCACCCACTATTGAAATAGTAGAGTTTGCGGGTGGCGAACCTCTTATGGACCCACTGCACTACAAAGTTCTGGAAGCATTAGAACCTTTCGCAGCTAACATCACAGTTAAGTATAGCACAAATCTCAGCAAAGTCAAGTTTGGAAAGTTTGATACTATAGCCAGTTGGGCAAAGTTTAGAAAAGTAGATTTAAGTTTAAGCATAGACGGACACCCTGAGCTAAACAATTATATAAGAACAGAATCAGACACTGATGTTCTAGCAAAGAACTTACAGCTTGTCAAGAGAGAATTAAAAGAAAAATATGATGGAAGAGCGGCACTGTGCTACAGTGCTTGGAATGTGTTTGGACTAACTGAAAGCTATGAATACTTTGAACATGTATTGGATACACCAGTGCATGGTAACATAGCATGGGATCCTATATTCATTAATCCACAAGTATTACCCAAAGAACTTAAACAACAAGCTACACAACAGTATAAAGATTATTTAAATACAGTTGAGCCAAACACAGAGCGTAATAAACGTATACATAGATTTACAGAGCAAAATATGAATTTTTTAAATGCAAAAGACGAAAGCAAACACTTTGAACAGTTTATGCGTTATACTACAACACTGGATCAGACCAGAGGCACTAGTGTTGTGAATATAATACCACAATTTAAGGACTACGTCAATGACTAAATCAGCTACTTTTTGTATACTACCCTGGGTTAGTTTAGCTACCAATGCCAGCGGCAACTTGCGGGTTTGCTGTAATGTTATACCCGGCAAAGGATTTATTAAAAAAACTGAAGTAGATAAAAACAGTAAAATAAACCCTTATAAAATATTTAAAGACGATCTTAAAGAAGCATGGAACAGTGAGACTTATACAACACTTAGAAAACAAATGCTAGCAGGCGAACGTCCTGAAATGTGTGCAAGATGTTTTAAAGAAGAAGATGCAGGCATCGTAAGCAGTAGACAGCGTTGGAACAATAATTCATGGCATGATCCTGATAAAGAATATACTGTGGATGCGCCGTTTGAGATCAAATATGTGGACATAAGGCTCAGCAACTTGTGTAACCTAAAGTGTCGTATGTGTAATCCTTACACAGCCAATCTTTGGGTTAAGGAATGGCACTTGGTAAATGATGCACTAGACCCCAGTGAGTATGAAAGACTGAGCAAAATGGATTGGCCCACACTTGATAAAGTATGGGAAAACTTGTTTAGTATTGCACACACTGTGGATGAAATATACTTAACAGGAGGTGAGCCCACTGTTATTAAAGAACAAATAAAATTATTAGATTATTTCATTGACAACGGTACTGCAAAGGATATACGTTTAAAGTATAATACAAACCTTGTTAAACTACCTCCGTGGATACTGGAGAAGTGGAGCCACTTTAAGAAAGTTAAGCTGAACTGTAGTATTGACGCAGTGGGAGATTTAGATCACTACATACGTTATCCTAGTAAATGGGAAGTGATACAGCGTAACTTTGATGAAATTAGAAAATTACCCAATGGTGATATTGAAATACACAACACTGTACAAATGTATAATATACTCAGACTGCATGAACTGATTGAATGGAACAAACCTTATGGGCATAAAATATATTTTAATATATTAAATCATCCCGAATACTTTAATATACAGTGCTTGCCTCATGCACTCAAAGTGCAAGCTGAACACAGTTTACAGCCCTACTTGCACATGGAAAAAGTGCCTGACATTATCAAATACATGTGGGCAGATGACTTTACAGAACGGTTACCTCAATTTTATAAGTTTACTCACACAATAGATGCTAACAGAGACGAAGACTTATTCAGTCTGGTACCGGAGTTCAAACAGTATGATAAATGACTTCTTTTGTCCATTGCCGTTTAATCATTTATTTTTTAAACCCAATGGAAAAGTACAAGCCTGTTGTGAAGCATATAGTGTGCAACTAGAACCTGCAGACACACTGTTGGATACTGCAAACCTTCCTGAGTTTAAACAGCTTAGAAAACAACTGTTAGACCCCAACATCAAACCCAAAATGTGTGAACGTTGTATAGTCAGAGAAACTAAACAAGGGCAAAGTGTGAGAACAAATGCAATACGCAAGCATGATCATCTCACCGAGACCCACGCAAAACAAATGATCCAACCCGACGGGACAATAACAGCCAAGCATTTTAAATTACAAGATCTTGACATACGCTGGTCTAACCTATGTAACTATCAGTGTCGCTTTTGTGGATTAGCAAGTAGTAGCAAATGGCTAAAGGATCATCGAGTATTGTTTGGTGAAATGGATATGAAATTAACAAGCGGAACATACAATAATAAAACTGGTATTGCTGAAGCAGATGTTCCATGGGAGCAATTAAAAAAACAATTACCTAATATTAGACATTTAAAACTAGCTGGTGGTGAACCTACAATTATGCCAGGCACTTATCAGCTACTAGAAGAAATGATAAAAATTGGTAATACTGATGTTACTATTAGTTTAATAACCAATGCTAGTATGTTAAAATATGGTAAAAAAGATCTACTCAAGTTACTGAGCCAATTTGGAAGCGATAATAGAGATATTCGCATACAGCTAAGTTTAGAAGGTATGGGACTAGCACATGAATGGCAACGCAGTGGCGTAAGTGACTGGGATAAAATATCCCATAACCTTGAACAGTTTTGGTTGTATGCAAAAGAATATGGATGGAAAATAAACTTCCACAGTGGTATAAGTTGGATAAACATGTACCATTTGGCAGACTTTGTGAGAGCATATCCTCATTTTGACTTCATATTTAATATTGTTACTGGGCCAGACGAAATGAGTATGTGCAATTTTTATAAAGATGAATTAATTAAGTGCAGTGAATACTATAAGGACATTATAGCCAATACTGATAGAGCTCATACAAAATTTTATCTATCACGAATTAAAAAGTGTATTGATCAGTGTACCAGTACTACAACTGAAGATATAGACTTTGATAAATTTAAAAGATTTAACAACACACTGGATACAAACAGAAGTCAAAGTTTCATAAGTGCGTTTCCTGAGTGGAGTCACTTATATGCATAAAGATACATACTGTCCGATGCCATTTGTTACACTAGCAGTCAATCCTAACAATTGGCTTAGTCGTTGTATGATGAGTAATAAAAAAATGGGACCGATTACTAAAGACGGCTATAGTAACCCAAACTTTCAACAGTTGCGTGGCGACATGCTTGCAGGTAAATGGGACAAGGATGGTTGTCACAGTTGTTGGTACAAAGAAGGACACGGACAAAAGAGCAGAAGAAACCGCTGGGTTGAAGGTGAAGAAAAGTATATGGGTACTACAGACATATACAAAAATAATTTAGATATAAAAAGCAATACCATCAAACACTTGTATATGAACTTTAATAACATATGTAATTTTAAGTGTAGAATGTGCGGACCACACTTTAGTAATGCATGGGTGCCAGACTATAATAAAATGAAGGTAATGGGAAGTTATAAAGGTAATATAACCAATAACGGTCAAACTTGGAGCCAACCCAAACAACAAATAGATATAGATAAATTTTTAAACGAGTTTGGAGATCAATTGGGTGACCTGCATGGTATATGGGTAACAGGCGGCGAACCTTTTATGGATAACAGTGTGTTTGAATTTTTTGAAAAACTAAAACAATACTGCGACCCTGCACAACTCAAAGTATTAATTACAACCAATGCTAGCAAATTAAAAATAGAAAGACTTGCAGAGCTCAGTGGATTCAAACGTTTACAACTACATGTGAGTGTAGATGCTACTGGAGATCTTTTTAGTTACATGCGTGGCTATAATTATGCATGGAATGATGTAGATGCTAAAATAAAAGAAATGTATGAAGCACAAGAAAAGTATAATTTTAAATTAAGTTTAAACGGAACCTATCAAATATATAATATGCTGGACTTAGAACCTTTTTATGATTGGATGTTACAATATGTTTCTATCGATTGGATTGAACATAGAGTACTGACAGGTCCAAAGCAATTACAAGCTAGGCATGCTAGTGATGAAATAAAAGCCAAGGCGCTTGAGCAAGTAGATAGATTAGATAAAAGGTTTCCAGATAATATGTATCTTAAAGATATCCGAAATGAAATTAATCAACCAGCAGATGAAGATTGGGTAGAAACATTCGAATTATGGAATGAAGAATTGGATACAATAAGAGGAGAGACCTATGATTATCACGGGCAATCCTAAAGAAGGTGTAGCACAAGCACTATATAAACTGTACCCAACCGCAGAGTATGTTAGTAGAGAAACTAACAAATTAGACCTAACCAAAACAGATCATATGTTTGAATTTGCTAATCGGTGCATTAAACACGATGTAGTTATATTAAACAGTGCATTATGGCGCTTCCACCAAACTGTCCTACTGGATCTAGTATATAAGGCGCTTAGAACTGCCAAAAGCGAAGCACATATTGTGTGTATTGGCTCGACTACTGATAGAACTAAGAAAGGTTCTGCTTGGCTATATAATGCAGAAAAGAAAGCTCTGCGTGATTATGCAAATAGTCTGGGGCTAGTAGGAGTGTGGCACAGCGGGCCTAAGGTAAGTTATATCAGTTTTGGTACACTAAGTAATAATCAACACAAGCACCCCGACAGAGTGTGCATGGATATAGACAGCGCCGCACAGTATATTAAGTGGTTGATAGATCAACCAAAGCATGTTACAATAAACGAGATAAGCATTGATCCAATGCAGGAAAGGCAAGAATGATATTAGTATGCGTAGCACTAGAAGCAGAGTTACCAGAGTTTAGATTAAATGGCTACACAGTATTATACACTGGAGTAGGCAAAGTACAAGCGGCGGCAAAGCTGGCATATGAATTGGGTAGTCCTAGTAGGCATCCACGCTATACAGAAGTGTGGAACTATGGTACAGCAGGAGGACTTAATCCTCTTGTAGCAGGACTTGTAGAAATAGGCACATTTGTACAACGTGACATGTGTGCAGAGCCACAAGCACCCAGAGGTACTATACCGTTTAGTGATCCTGTTGTAGGTGATTTAAAAACTCATGCACCTATAATGCAAGTACGCTGTGGTACAGGTGACAGTTTTGTAATGGCACCTGACCCTTGGTTTGTAAAAGCTGATGTGGATTGTGTTGACATGGAAGGCTGGGCACTAGCTTATGTGTGTAAACAGCATCATATAAAGTTTAGAAGCTGGAAGTATATTAGTGATATGGCAGATGAAGATGCTGCAGAATCATGGGCTAAGAATGTACAGGATGGTGCAGAAATCTTTACGGAGAAGGTAAGAAATGGAGTCTAATAGATTAGTCGCATTTGGATGCAGTCTTACATTTGGCGAATCGCTTGATGACATCTATCCTGACAACAACACTCCTAGCAAACTTGCTTGGCCTCAGGTCCTTGGTGACCTAGCAGGTATACCAGTTGATAATCAGGCTAATCCAGGAGCAAGTAATAAAGAAATAGCACATCAGATTCTAAACTACAACTTTGATCCCACGGATATTGTTGTAGTATGTTGGAGTTTTTCAGACAGATTTTGTATTATCAGAGAAGATAAAGACCTGCTACGTTTAGGGATATGGCATGTTAATCCTAAATATTTTTCTTTAAAAGAAAAAGAAAGAGAAAGCCAACAGGTATCAACAGCATTCTTTACTCATATGCATGATGAGAATGATATGTCACTGAATCAACATTATTGCATACACTATGCAAATTTATTTTTGAATAGTAAAAAAATTAAAAACTATCATCTGATAGCTAGAAACAATTTAATAAAAGATCACAAGTTCTTTGATACACCCGTGTTAACAAACATAGACTACCTACAACTAATAATAGATAATCCACTAGCACTAGATGATGATCACCCTGGTAAACAAACACATCAATTGTTAGCACAGGAAATATTTAGAGAAACAAAAGGTTTAACACTATGACTGAATACGAAAGCTGGAGTGTAAAAGAATTCTTAGAACACGAACTAATAGGCGTTCGTGAATTGTATATGGAAACAAAAGATCCTATGCTAACTCATGTAATAGAATACTTAGAAAGAAGACTGAATGGCACAATTCAATGATGATTTAAAATGGAGCGAATATGACTTTACCAAAATTCCCTTTGACGATATCGTTAGCGTGGGACAAAGGTCACTGTTATATAGAGACTTGTTTACTGTTAGCTGGTTGCTGGGTAGGTTCTGTAACTACAAGTGTAGCTATTGCTGGCCCTATGCAAGAAGCGACAGAAAAGATCATAGACCTACAGAACTATGTCTCACAACGATTGACGAAATAAAAAGGCAGGCAAGACAAAATGGTTTTAACAGTTTTCACTTTTCTCTCTCTGGCGGTGAACCTACTTTTCATCCTGGCTATCTGGACATCCTCGCTCACCTTGCGGGAGATGTGGACAATACTAATTATACTAGCGTTCATATGACAACTAATATGTCACGCAACATGAAGTGGCATGAGGATTATGTAGAGCGAGTTAAGCCTTTTCATCGTGCTAGTATTACAGCTAGCTTGCACACAGAACACTTAAATACACAGGAGAAACTACAAGAGTTTGCAGACAAACTAATCTTCTGTCAGGAGCACGATGTACAAGTTACAATCAATATGGTTATGGTACCAGACTGGTTTGAGAGAGATTGGGAAAATGCTCTCTTCTTCCATGACCAAGGAATCAACGTTACTCTCAAGCCACAATCAGATCCAACGGCGTCAAGAGTCGTGGACGGTTACACGGATGAAATGCTTCAGCGACTGTACAACGGTATGCCGCAAATGGGTTATACAGAGTCGAAGCGACAATGGTCGGATCGTCCAAGGCCAAGTTTCCAACTGCCGGCTTACACAGTAGGTGAAAATGATAAAAGCGTACCATGGCACTTTCAGATCGAATTTAGAGACAGTAAAGGCAAAAAATGGTACATGGATCAAGCAGAGAGATTTAATGCATTTAACTTTAACAAATTTAAAGGATGGAGTTGTAATGCAGGCTATCAAGGTATTATCATTAGAGAACCTGACGGAAGTATCAAACGTAGCTACAGTTGCTATGACGTTCCTCTTGGCAACATCGAGACAGGATTTAAATTATTCGACAAACCAATGCCTTGCATCAGTCCGAGTTGTGTAAGTAGTGCTGACAGTAAAATACCTAAAAGGAAACACAGTGACGAACATACAACTAATTAGTATTTCAAGTACATGGATGAATACTTTGCCAGTTACATTATCTTTACTGGAAAATCACTGTGACGATATACCAAATTTAAATTTCCTTCCATATATTTTTCATACCTACAAGAAAGGTATTATAGAATACATACCCAAACAATCAGTTGACATAGCTGGTGCTACACTTTATATATGGAATAAAAACAGAAGTTTAAAGCTACTCAAACATATCAAACAAACTAACCCCCACTGTATGACGATTGTAGGGGCTGGAAACGCACCTTTTTATGATGCTGAGGCTGAATATTTTTTAAGAAACAATCCTTACATTAACTTTATTATACACAAAGAAGGAGAGCAACCTTTTAATCAACTGGTCAAATATCACAAAGGCGAGTTGGATCTAACACAAGTAGATGCAATCAGTTGGATTGAAAATGACAAATATTATAGAAATCCATTGGGAAGTTCTTTTAGTTTAGATGTGCCAAGTCCTTATACAAACCAAAACTTCTTAGCTACAATGCAAGAAGTAGATAAGTTAGGACTTACTAGAGGAACAGTATGGGAGACCAATAGAGGCTGTCCTTATAGTTGTAGTTTTTGTGATTGGGGAGGATTAGTAAGTCAAAAAATAAGACAAGTACCAACTGAAAGATTACATCAAGAGATTGATTTTTTAGTTCGTAACATGGACGAAGTATTTTTTGGTGATGCTAACTTTGGTATTTTTCCGAGAGATGTTGAGATAATAGAACGTGTTACTGAGTTATACGAAAGTTTAGACAATCCCAGACTAGCAGTTATGCACACAGGCAATGCTAAAAATACAACAGACAGAGTTTACAAAATAGGAAAAATGCTTACCAAACATAACTTACAACGTGGTGGTGTTAGTTTAAGTCTACAAACATACACAGACGAAGCACTAGCAAATGTCAAAAGAAGCAACATTAAAAAAGAAACATATCAAGAACTGACTAAAAAATTTGTTGCTGATGGCATTGCAGTATACACCGATATGATTATAAACTTGCCAGGCGAAACCTTTGCAACATTTTTAGAAAGTTTAGAAACAGTACTAGAAGGTGAAGTTACAGACATAAGAACATTTCTTTTAGAAATGTATCCTAATAGTGCGATCAGTCAGCAAGTTGAAGAGTTTGATATAAAAACAAAAAACAATCTGATATTCAAAGGTGTTGCCGAAGACGAAAACGAATACACAACACAAGTTATCAGCACCTACAGTATGAATGAAGAAGAAGGCGAACGTTTACGAAAATTTACAATAAGTTTGGACATACTGCATCAAGGAAAGTTTTTGTATTTTATAAGCAAATATCTTAAAGAAGAATTGGGCATAAGATATGTTGACTTTTATCTAGACGTATTTGAAAACAGTACAGGTTTTTTAAAACTAATACAAGACCATGTGTTGGTAATGAAAAAATTCAATGACGGTGTATATAGCTATGCTAAAGGTCATATTCCTTTTGATATTGATTGGGGTGGAGGTTTTAGAAAACAGCAATACATGTGGACAATTATAGCTGAACAAAGTGAACAATTCTACAATGATGTTGCTGACTTTTTACAAAAGTTTGATGATAGTAAATTAAATGATTTATTGCAGTTTCAAAAAGATATTATGATAAGCAGTGACTACAATCCAATTATTGGCAAAACCAGTAAGTATGAATACAATTGGTATGATTATTTTTACAATAACAAACCTCTTGCACAAGAAGGACATGTTATCAAATATTGTGACACACATATTGGTAGCCTTAGCGAAAGAATACCTTTAAAAGATCCTAGTATGTTTATGAAATATGCTAGTGGTGGGAGAAGTTATTTTACACAAAGACAAGGCAGTTATATACATCACTCAATCGAAAAGTTGGTAGATCTCGTCCCAACTTAAATCATACCTAAATAACCAACGCATGATTATTCTCGGAGCACTATCAAAAACAATACCATGCCAAGCATCAGTTCTTAATATAATAGGAATGCCATTGACCATTTCAGCACTATCAGCTAGTTCTAATACTTCTGGATTCTTGCACCAAGTACCTGTTCTTATATTGTAAACATCTTGTTCTGGATGATCTTTATACCAATTTACTACACTGCCTGTGGCATTATACAATGGAAAAACTAAACTACCGGCAAATGTGTCGTATCCGTCTCTGACATCATTACCATCTTTGTGTATCCCTATCTTGTATTCATTGCCTTCTTTTCTATAGTAAAAGTTAATGTCGTCTGTAAGTTTTTCATCATCATATGTTATCATTGTAAAAGTAGTATGCATCTTTCCTGTATCTCTAAGTTTTATAAGTGAGGTACATTCTTCTGGAATATCTACTGCTTCAATTTTACTTTTAAAGTTATCAAATTCTCTGTAATGATAACTTGTTAGACCAGTTGCCTTTTCTACATGTTCTCTATTTAATGATATATTAGGGTGTTTATAATATGTGTTCTGCATATCTTTGATACTCCTTTTCTTCTTGCCAAGGATAAGTTTTGATCAAATCTTTTTTAGGAGTAAATCTTGTAATTCCTGTGCGTTTGTTTATCTTGTTTGCCAAGTGCTCTAGCACTCTGTGATCTCTGAAATGCTCCAGTGTGAATATAGCTTTGGTATAAAAGTCTCTAGTTCCTAGCCATTCTATCTGTGCTTTAGCCATTGGAGCAACTGGTGTATGCCTCCATAATGCACCATGTCCAAATCTACTGTCAGGATCAAACCAAGTTCTTGTTAATATTCTTACCACACCAGGTTCAAAGAAATGATCTTGTATACAACTGAATGCAACTAATTCGTCTGTGTCTGGTTCAAAACACAATGTCCAAAATATATATTTTTCCCAGTCTCTTCTAAGATATGGTATCCAATCTAAGTTTTTGCCGTTGTAATTTTTCTCTAGCCTGTCAAGGTATTCAAAGAATAATTCTTCGTTTCCTTTGAGATCTTTAATTGTAAGATTCATAATTAAAATTTGTTCTCCATAGTACTCGGTGACAATTAAATGCTGGTCTTCTATGTAGCATTCTAATGTTATCGTACACTAGTATATCACCAGGATGCCAATAGTGTTTAAAAGCAAAAGGCTCACAATGTAAAACATAGTCACGTGTTTGAAATGGTTTATCAATATGCACCATTGTTTCGGGGCTAAAATATAATGTTGTTTGTCCTGTAATTGGATGCTCATATCCAATGATTCTGCTTATTGCATCTTTTAAAAGGTCGGGTCTTGTATCCCACCATATAGGTTTACCAGCATATGTACTAGTTACAGTTTTAAGATAATCTTGTGTTTCTTTATCTAAATGATCCCAGGCTATATTACAATCAACAAACTCTGTGTAAGTTTCAGTATCACATTCAATAAATGCTAATAAACTACCATGACACTCTTCTGGGTCATAACACATATCTCTATGCCAATCAACAGCATTACTTGATAATATTGCATCTTCGCTAACTTTAAGAACTTGTTTTTCTTCACCCATATAGGTTTCTTGTTTAAAAGTTTTAAGTTCACCAAAATATTTGCTGATTTGTTTTACAATATCTACGGTTACCTTGCCCACATTTATGTGTACAAAACCATGTTCGATGAATTCGTTTCTAATTTTTTCTACATTATCAATGGAACGTATAATCATGCTCTTTAAACTCATATTGAAAGTTTACTCTTAATAGTTTTCTATGTCCGGTGAAAGGTTTACGTCTGTGTAACATTCTTCTATTATCCCACAGTATCATACTACCAGTATCCCAATGATGTTTGAATGCAACGCTTTCACAGTGTTTAACATAACGTTCTTTGTCAATTGGTTTGTTGGTTTCCATAAGTGTTTCTGGACTAAAGTAAATTGACTTTTGGTTTGTTATTGGATGTGTCATTGCCATTGGTCTTTTCATTACAACTTTTTGGATAACTTTTACTTGTGTGTCACTGATAAGCCCGTCATACTTTCCTGGTATACCAAAGGTACACTCAACGTCTTGGATATACTTTTTATCTTCTTCACTTAGTTGAATGTATGCTTCGTTGCAGTCTGTAAACTCTGTATAAGTTGGTGTATCTGCTTCTACAAAAGCCAGCAGTGAACCATGATAATCTCCAGGACTGTAGCTAAAGTCGTTGTGCCAAGGAACATCGCCATTGCCAAACAGTGCATCTTCCTGTAGTAACTGAATGTATCTATCTCCTGGTATGTGATGTTTTCCTGTTATTAACAATTTACCAAAGTATTTGCCAATTTGTTTTAGTACATCTGGATTAATGTTTTTAGGATCTGTTTTAATGTGTACAAATCCACTGTCAAAGTATTCTTTAACAATCGCTTCGCTGTCGTTGATATCATCAATAACCATATTCATTCTCCTTTACATGATGAAAGAAAGGAGCAATTTTCCAATCTTCCGTTATGCGTCCTCTGAGTTCACTTCCAAAATCCGGAACTCCTTCATCATTAATTTTCCAGTCAACTAATCTAATCATTACATTTCTATGTTTAAAAACATAACCTTCCATGTTGTTGACAATTTCATCAGTTTTGTTTTGTTGCATGTAGTCTTCAGTGATGTTTAACTGATTACAAACATTCTGTTTGAATTCACTAAAATCGTATGTGTGTCCTTCCATACTCCTACCCAGTGTTGCAATCGTTCTAATTCTAACAACTGGTGGTATTTTTACTTTGTATTTTTCTGCATAGTCACACATTAAATCTACTTGTTCTTTAATAGTACGTTCGTTTACACCTTTAGCAATAATCGTACCTGTGTTTACAATAAATTTATGCTCTAATAAATTTTTTAATGCTCTGTGTTTAAGTGTTGCATACTTTCCATTATCTAATATTCTATAAATCTCATCATCTATCGCTCCATTCATACTAAGCAATACCAAACGCAATCCTGCTTCTTTTAGTTTAAGTACATAGTCTTCTTTGCCTAGTTTTAAGCCATTGGTGGTAAGACTAACTCTATGACCCATTGCTCTTACTCCGCGAATTATTTCAAATAAGTCGTCACGCATGGTTGCTTCAGCACCAATGAGTCTTATAAAAGTTCTTCTTGGTAACCTACTAATAAGGTCAAATAATTTGTCGATATCCATATCTGGTATATCTCTATTTGGTATATAACAGTTTGCACACTCCATATTACATCTATGAGTAAGGTCAACCATTATTGCGTCAAATGTATTCTCTTCAGGTGCTAGTATTTTCATTTCTTAAATTTTGCTTCTCTTTTTAGCGGGTCTTCAAAGTATTGCTCGTAGTTATCTGGTAAGTTACTTCGGCCCAGTTCAATTAGGTCTTCTGAGGTATTTAGTAGTTTTGTATACCCGTCAGTTGGCTCTCCGTCCCATGGTGATCCTAAACATATTGTATATTTCCAATCTTCAAATGTATTTGTCATATAATGAGGCCAACTGCCGTCAATGATAAATGCACACCTGTGATCACTTTTGGGTTTGCATTCACCATCTTTTGTAACAAAAATTAAACTATCAACTGTTCCTTGTAGTACTACTCTTAGTTTATGTTGCCTTGTTCCGAAGGTTTGTCTATTACAATCTATGTGTGTAGCAAGGCTACCACCGGGTGGAGTTTTTAAAAGTATAATTCTACCTTTAGGTGTACTCCAAGGAAATATGTTATTTTCAAAATATTCTTGTGTATGTACATCTGCATATTCAGTCCAATCTAGCCCCGACCCTTTGCTGTTTCTTGATCCTTGCTTACTTACTGCACCTCCAGGAGTATAAAGAGGTAACATATGTACAGTTCTATAAGAGTCCCAATACCACTTATCATCACTAATTCTCTTATAATGTTGTAAAGATTGTTTGTATTGTACAAACTCTATAGGTAATCTGCTATAAAGTAAAGTGTTCATAAAAATATTTAGCCTCGTGGTATAAATAAGTATATACAACTACCAAAGGAGATTTTATAATGGCTGTTGAACATACATACACTACAAAAAAGTCAGGTAGCTCTTTTACATCTGTGGCGGAAATTAAAGCCGATATGAGAGCGACTTGCAATGATTCTGCATATTTTACCTATATCGATGCCACAATCGCTGCTGGTAATCTAACACTTGCTGAGAGTTTTGATGCCGCGACACAGACTTATACTGTGAAAAGAACATGGGACGATGCAACTCATACAAGTTGGAAAGCAAGTCCTCCAGGCAAATGGGCAAGCCACGTAACCGACTTAGAAGCCGCTGGTTATACAATAACCATTGTTTCATAATTGTTTCATCAGAGGAAATATTTCGCTGATAACTTTAGCACAAGCCTTGGCAATGTCCATGTGTTCTTTTTGTGTACCGTTAGCACCACGTAGTTCAATATAGTGTACCCAGCTACGCAATGTGCCGTTCATATATAATCGAGTTTTAGTGTTACCTTCGGGTAGCACTACTCTTGCCTGTTCTTTTGCTATGCCAGCTTTGATAGCCCAGTCATATGCTTCTTTAGCTTTGTCAATTACACCTTGTTGTACACTTGCCCATGCATGATGTATATCTTCATCAGCATCAACCTCTACACTGTTCTGCCTATTTTTAAGATCTTGTAAACGTGCTTCGCGAACTACAAACTGATTGCCCATTTCAGCAGGGTTAGCATAACGCTGACTGAACTCTTGGAATGCAAACGAGCGATGCCTAACAATCTGGTGTGCAATATCACGAGTAGTTTCAATTTCTAATGTAGCATTAACCATTTCTAATGGTGACCAATGTTGATGTTTGATCAAATATTTGATCAGTCTCTCACTGGTTTCATTATTAATCTGTGCAGACGGATTACTTACTTTTGCACAAAAAGCAATTAGTTCTTGTAGATCAGTAAGTCCTTCTGCTACAAATTCTTCGGTGGGTTTACTATAGCTTACTATCTTTACTGTCATTTTTTCTTTGTTCCATCTGATTGATTAATTTGTTTTGATCTCTTATAATTTCACGTTGTTTTTCTAATTCAATAAACTGTTTGTCCAGTTCGGATTGTTTAGGAAACTTCACTATATTATTTGTCATTTAAAAGTTGAGAAGTCTTCTCATTAACTTCTTTCTCCAGTTTTACATAATCGATTATAATCTCAACATCGATTACGGGACTAGATAGATCCGAGTTGTCTTCAACTAGATGTATTAGTCCAGAGACAAGATCTCCTTGAGGGAACTGTTTTAAGTCGTCTCCTTTGAAAGATATCTTATCACCATTTTCGCATATTAAACCTAGCGATTGGATATACTCGGTTGGTACCGAATGTATATCCAATTCACTTACGATATTCTGAAAGTTTCGATCCCGTTTATGAATTGGCATCGGCAGTGACCTTAGTCTTTGGTCTACCACGCTTGGGTTTAAGATTAGGCGCCATAGCATATGCTTCTTCTCGAAGTCGTTTAACTTCTAGTTCGTAAGTATCTGCTTGGGCAACCATAGTCTTTGCAATAGCTAAATCACTCATTGGATCTTCATTAGTATCAATTGCTTGATCATTAGTTTGTGTCGCACTTAGTGATGTACTAGTGCGAGGAGCACTATCAGTATCGTTCACCATACTGTTTTGAATATCTTGTGGCGACATGCCACTATTTGTTTTTTTAACAATTTCGTTAATTTCATTTAGTGGCACACTAGTGTAACTATTTGGTGTTACCAAAATATCTTTTGTTTGATACTTCTTTAGTAGTCCATGATTATGTAATTTAACCAACATGTTTACGCCGTCGCTGAACAAACTTCTATGTGCAACAGTATAAAATTCTTGTGAGTCTTGAGCAGTTGGTGATTCAACCACACGGACCATATCGTCATGTAACATATCTGGTAATCGTTCAGTTTCTACAACTAAACAATGATTAGGATCTTCTACATTACCCTTGTCGTCATATAGCTCTCTGAATACTATTATACATTTTAATCCTGTATTGGTCACTTGACCAATGTGTTTCATATTTGCCATTGGAATTCTCCTTACTCAGAAGCTGGCGCTTCTACTTTTTGGGCGTCATTTACAGACTTAATAAAAGCCTCTAGCTTGTTATACACTGCACCAACTTGTGCAACTTCGTTAGCACGGAATGCACCGCGACTAACTGCCACGTCAATTACTTGGGCACAGTTTTGTAGATCTGCTACGCCTAGTGTTTCAGCTTGTGCTTGTTCACTGCCGTTAGCAGGCGCTTCAACTGGTGCTGCGGTAGTTTCTGTTTTATTTTTCGCCATTGTTTACTCCTTATAACGAATTAAGTACGCAGTTATTTATCATCTGAGATAGTACTGCTCATTTTATATGCTAAAATATTAGCTCTAAAATCATCGTAGTCTTTAGGATCTTCAAACCAAAATTGGTATATCTTGTGCCCGAGGCTTTTAATAAGATAAAAGCCTCTAGCACCACTAAAGTCTATTTCTTCAATGTTAGGAGGGTTTTCAAATTCAACAACCAACCTTTGTTTTAACATCTTTACAAGTACAGTAGAACCTTGTAAGTGTACAAGGTCCTCTTCACTTAAACTATATTTTTGTTCTACTATTCTCATGCCGCTAACTTCTGATTAGGATCTTGATCATAGTATACTGTCTGTCCAAACGGAGCAACAGGTTTACTGTAATTGTTTTTAATTAAGAACAATGTATCACAGTACTCTGCATCGCCCCAACTTCTCCAAGGCTCACCATCTGTAAACATAACAAACTGGTCAGGCTGTATATCGTTTTCTTTCATAAAGTTCCAGTTACATTCAAAGTCTGTGCCACCGCCTCCGGTCATTTGAAACTCACTAATACTTCTACCATCATCATGTGTGAACTCATCAAAGCCAGTAACACGAGTATCGAAACACCATATGCGGATTCTGTAGCTACCAAACTGATCCATAACACCTTGCACTTCACTTAGGAAAGCCTGTGTATCTTCATCATATATACTACCACTAACGTCAATGCCAATACCTACATCGATCATATGCTCTTTAGCCATTGCAGGAAGTACTACATTATTAAACTGACTTTTACGATTGGGTGTCATAAATGTAAAGTCATTTCTCATATTGCTTTCAAGTGACACACGGATTAATGCCTTCCAATCCATCTTAGGCTCAGTTAACTGTCCTATAATCCTTGAAATGTCAGCAGGTATGTTGCCAGCACCAACACTCTGTGCCGCTTGTATTACAGCATTTTTAAGTTCGTCTGAGATAGCCTTAGCATCATCTTTACTAATAGTAGGCTTTTTAACTTTACCTTTACCATCTCCGTTTTTGTCGCCATCTCCGTTTATAGCAGTACCATCTCCGTCACCATCGCCTTCACCTTCCATATCTAAATGGACATCAAGTGTAGCTCGTATAGGTGCTTGGTTAGCTTTAAGGTCATCATAAACATTTTCAGTATACCATTCGTCTCCTGCATACTTTGGATCATAACAAATTTTAACTTGGTCAATTATTTCGCCGATCTTCTCACGAACTAACATACCGTTAATTTTATAGTCGCCCGCCATATTCCAGTATTGCTTATCTCTATCACTAACACGGAGGAAGTGTTCGTATATACAATGTCCAATTTCATGTCCTACAAGAAACACAGTCTGTTGTACATTTAAACTGTTTACAAAGTCTCGATTGTAGAAAAAGTGACGACCGTCTGTTGCCGCTGTTGGGCACCAGCCTTCGTCTGTTACATCTTTAAGTTTTAAACGACATGCAATATTACCAAAGAACGGCTGGTTAAAAAGCATCTTAATACGAGCCGATACCAGTTGTTCTTTAGCTTCGTCGCTAGCAACTTGTATTTCTTGTGGGGTCTTTTCTACAACGTCTACTGACATATCTCACTCCAAATTCTTACTATACTTTATAGTAACACATCTTACTTATTTGTCAACCTAAAAATGTTAACGGGGCCGAAGCCCCGCCAACTCCCAGGAGCATAGTTTCCTATGCCTGTTCAATCAACTTGCCATATTGTTGAATAAATGACTTATAGTTTTTAAGCTGATTGAACTTTGGACGGATACCGTATTTGCTAAGAGCAACTGTGGCACCCATCACAACCATTTCGCTTTCGAAGTTGTTTTGGATAAACTCTAAAAAGTTATCAAACTTTGCATTAGCGTCATTGTCGTTATCGAAAGCAGTTTTAAGTTCATAACATAATGCAGTAGTCAACGAGTACTTAGCACTAATATTATCTGTTTTGAGATCTTTTACTTTACCTTCAAGTATATCACTTGGGTTAGGTAATTGCCCACTAACTTCTCGGTGTGCTTTAAACTTGAGTGCAATACCTTCTCCAATACCTGCGGCAACCATATCGGTTACTTCTTCTTCATTAAAGTCTTCTACATCTGCAAGTGTTTCACTTACAAAAGTCCAACTACGTGGTGTAGCAAACGAACGCTCTGCACTACCTGCATCGAAGTTGTAGAGATCGTTTTTAAATGTCTGCAAGTAACCAACTACGTCGGGGTGAATGTTGTTACGAACAGCCCAGTCAAACCAAGTAGAGAAATCTACACGAACTTCATAGTGTAGGAAACGGTTAGCTAGTGGCTTAGGCATACGGTATGTAACACCTTTATCTGTGTCACGGTTACCAGCCGCTGCAATCACAACATTGTCGGGCAACTGGTATTTGCCTATTGCACGGTTAAGAATTAGCTGATAAGCTGCCGCTTGTGTCGCTGGGCTTGCACCGTTAAGTTCGTCTAAGAACAAAATAATTATGTCAAACTGTTTTGCCATTTCTTCGTCTGGCAATTCGTCTGGAGCACTAAACCGCATCTTGTTAGCAGTTTGATCAAAGTAAGGATAGCCTTTAAGGTCGGTCGGATCCCATAGTGCTAAACGTGCATCGATAAGAGCACATGTCATACCCTTGTCTATATACGCCTGCTGGATCTGAACAAACGTCTCAGATTTACCAATGCCGGGAGGACCCCAAACAAACATTGGACGTTTTTGTTTAAAGTTATGCATTGCATACTTTTTCAGTTCACCTAGTGTAACTGTACGAGTTTCTGTAGTTGATATTGACATAGTCTTCTCCTGGGTTAGTTCTAACTATATGTATATTGTAGCATCATTAAGGTATTTGTCAACCTTTAAGATCCTGTTACTAGTTCAAGTGAACCGTCGTCTTGCATTTCAAAGTCTTCGATAAAGTAGTGATGTGTTCCGCTTTGTTTAATGCAACTTTCAGCGGCTGACCATAAACTTTTAATTGTTCCGTCTACTGCAAACGAACTAACTTGAGCCATTGCACTGTTAGTGCCGTTACGCAAGTCTGCATCAAGTTCTTCAACTGTTGCATCATGACGTACAAAATCGTATGTAACTTTACGCATCTTATCTGTAAAGATAGCTTGCTCTGCGGACATTGTTCCGCCGTCCCACATGCTCCAAACAGTTGACATACCTAACTGGTCTTTCATATCGTCAAAGTGTTCCATGCATAGTGTGTCAGTGTCTACATCTTCAAATTGTACTGTTTGGTCTAACATATTGCTCTCCGCTTTGTTTAACTTACTCTTATAATATAGCACCAAGACGTCATACTGTCAAGCAAAAAGATGCCTAAAAGACATCTTTTTTTACTTTATTTTTATTTAAAAACAAAACGATCGATCATCCATACAACAAACATTATACACAAACCTAGTTCAAATGCGGCTGATCCGTCTAGTGCGTTGAGCCATTCAGTCATTACATGTCTCCTCTGGGGAATGCTATACGTTGTAGTTCAGCTTCGTCTTCTCGATCCATTTCGGTAAACTCGTCGTCTTCAAACAGATCATCATCTTCATCTTCATAATCATCTTCATGCCTAGTTGATACATCTGCTAGTGACATCATTTCCGCAAATACTATGCCGAATATTCCAAAGACAACAATTAAAACTACAATTTCTATTAGGTTTGATAGTGCGATATTAAGATCCATTGTGTTTACTCCTAAACATATCCCAAAACATCCATCCTAGTGCAGAAATTTGCAAAACAAGTAAACCTCCGATTACGCCTGCTAAAAAGCCTACAGCAATCCTATCTACCATTTCATGTGTTAGATATTCCATTACCTGCCTCCTACATCTATGCACATTGCTACAATAGCAACTACTACGGGAATTGCAACCATTAAGATAATAATTTCATTAGTCATCTTCGTACTCTTCATCTTCATCTTCAATGAACAGTTGATTTGTGTTGTTGGCTACGAACAACCATCCTAGTACACCGGAGCACATTAAGAAACCTGGCATTAGTGCATCTAGTGCAATAAGAGTAACTCCTGCTCCGCCGAATACTAGTGCGAACATAATCCATAATGGGTTAATTTGCATTGTCTTTCCTTTGTGTTTGTTTAACTTATACTAATAATATAATGCAAGAAGTCATGGTTTGCAACCTAGCAGAAGTATGGGTTCGCATATAATTAGTCGTGGTATGAAAGAAAAATATCAAAAAACATGCTGTAAGCATCGACTCTCACTTCGGGTACGGTGATGCGATCTAAAGATTTGTTACGAGCATTCTTTTGTTTATACTGTGCCATTGCTAGTGTTAACTCGCCTTCGTATGACGATTTAAATTTAAATGGAGTAGGCATATTAACACTTAGTATTACAGTCCAGCCGGCACCTTTTTCTTTTGTATTACTGTACACAGCTTCTCTAAACTGCCATGTTTCTTGGTCAACCTTTGCACCACTGCGTCTAGCACCTCGTCCTGCTTGTACAATTATTTCTTTGTAAACAATTCTCTCTGCGAGTGATTGGGCCTCTTGACGTTGGGCTCTGTGGCTAGAGCTTAGAGATCTGAAGAAACTCATTACCAACATATTTATTTTGATTTATTGATTTTCTTCCATATGCTGTATGAAGTTATCCCATTCGTTACCAAACATCTTATAAAATATTCTATCTTCAGTACTGAATAGTACTAATACTTTTTTGTCAAAGTAGTAGGGATATTGCATGTATCTATCTAGCAGTAATCTAATTCGGGGAGTAATTTTTATGTTAGGCAGTTTGAATTCTTCACGTTCTATATCCATGCTTAACATAATATGTAGGCCCAACTTGGTTAGTTGTAGTCCAGTATCGTTTCTATAATTGTTTATTAGGTCCTTGAGTTTGGTATCAGTCCTGGTACGTTGAGCATGAGCTAGTAACGTATTATACCATTCCTTTTTCACCATTGTCCTCATCAATAACTTCGCCTTTAGTATATTTTACAACCTGAAACCTGTCTGACTTAAACAATTTGTTTAGTCTGGATGCCAAATTAAAAGCATGTCCGCTATTACTGAAGCTAACTTTCTTATACTTGGGTCCAGGAAAGTTCATTAAACTGTGCAAGCTACGCAAGTTTATAGGCTTACTATCAAACACTACTGCATATATTGCATCAGCGGCAAGTATCTGTTCGCTACGGTAATTTTTAGGATCCGTAAATTCCATTAGTATTGTTGGTTTAGGTCTTGCCATTATTTGTATACCGTTGCTTTTAAATATTCTAGTTCAAGCCTTAAAAGTTCTAGTTGTGTCTTTAACTGCTGAACATCTTTTGTCGTTTGTTGAACTGATGATGGAGGTGCCCAATCATCAATCCATGTGTCATTTTCTTCTATCTCAACAATCATCAGATCTTGATTATGTTCAATGAAAGTAAGCCGTTCTGTAATCCCAAAGTATCCCCAAACAGCAACGCCAGTAAAAACAATTAGTGCTATTAGGTTCTTTAGTGGTATTGTAAATTCGCTACCTTCGTTTAATTTATTTGCCATGTCATTCTCTACTACTTTAATATATTTAGTTAAAACGGTATAGAATTAGGGGTTTAAGAAACGTTAAATACCAGTGTGAGAAACTCGATGACGATGAACTCATATAGGAGAAAACATATGTATGTAACAGAAGCAATGATCCAAAGCATGGAAGAAATGAACAGAAATGCCGCGGATATGGAAAAGTCTATCAAAGCTATGATGGAAACAGAAGGAAGAATGCACGGAGTCGAATTAGACAGACGTCACAATGCAAGAGACATGTGGGCACAATTAATGGAACATATGCAAACTGCAGCACCGACTAGTTCGATGCTAACAGAAGTTGCAATGCCAGTAGCTGACCCAAATATGCATTGGCATGATGATGGTACAGAGCATTCACATGAAGCCGGCACTGCACCTCATACACATGATGAAAGTCATGCTATGTTAGATGAAAACGGCAACGGTATCGATGATATGTTGGAGCCAAAGGCTTAAAATTAAAATAAGTTATTGGGTGGGGATTATTTCTCACCCAATACACGTTTTATTCCTGTAATATAATACTTCATTAGATAGCGGTGCCATTTTTAATTTTATCTATAACTTCGAGAATTTTATCTTTGTCAACACACTGTACAGATTTAATAGGCTTTTGATATCCAAACTCTTGTATTAGTTTAGTACCATATGCTATTGCTGACTGCGGATTAGTTGTACTAGATGCACATTCAGCTTTAGTATCAAACACTGGATCAGTGAACAAGTATATGTCTTGCTCACCTCCTGATTCTAATGCAAACATTACTAATACAACCCATTTAATCAATTAGTTGATCCATAGTCGGGTTGTTTACCTGTGTAAGGTTGGAACTGTTTACCATTGAATATCATACAAGCCATATTATCTTTGTACACTTGTAGTGCAGTCCACGATCCGGTATCTTGATTAATAAAAAACATCAATGCTCCATTGTAAGGCTGACCTTGCATTCCGAATGTTACTCCTTCTCCAGTAAACAGTAATAGTTCTCTATGTTGTTTAAGAACAGCAAACATCTTGTCAGCTCTATCACAAGGCTGTTTCAACAACACTGCTGCTGACTGGTTTGTTTGTGGATCAACTGTTTTTGGAATAGGTATAGCATCACCTACCTTAGGACCCACTGGCTCTACTGGCTGTGATTGTGTTGGTTTCTGATTGAACCAGTTGCTTTCTGCAAAGCTAGGCTGATTCCATATTAGCAGTATCAGTACTGCTAAACTTAAAGTCTTTTTCATCTTCTTGCCCTCGTCTCTTTATAGCAAGGTACATATCTGACTCGCTGGTGAAAGGACCCAGATGCGTATAGTCTTTTAGCGTTTTATGCCTAGGACAGAAGCTCGGCCTCCACCCCATTGGAAAAAGTATTCCCCAATATCCAGCCACAAAATGTTGTTTACTATTGGCAGTTTTAGTGTAAGTTGCCACTGTATCTTGTAGGCTTTCATTATACACAGTATCAGTATTAGTAGGATAACCAAAAATAGATATATTTACAGTCGTTTTTTTATTTTTATTAGATTCAAACTTGAATCTATCTAAGTTATCAATATTAGTTTCTGTGCGACTATTGTTCTCGTAATAAACAAGCTCGTTATCTCGTAGACGTAGTGTACCACACTTGGAACCGTTACGTTCGACAATCCAGAACTTATCTTTTACAACCTCTTTAGCTAACAAGTATTTACCCATATCAATACGCCGCGTTTAAGTATTCACTGTGTGCTTCAGCAGATGTGCTGATTCGTTGCAGGTCATATTTGCCACAAAAGCGAAGAAAATGCACACCTACTTGATTAACAGGTATCTTCTGCACTTGTGTAGTAATAGCCTCGTCTAACTTATCTTTGATATCGTCGGGCTGTTGTGTGAGATCGACTAGTGTTACATTGCGTTGATAGTCATCTAGTACACGATGTTCATCTCCGTTATGATCAGTCCAACGTTGTAGCATCATATTGTTCCAGTCAAAGCCTTTTGCATCTTTATCAGCAAATGCCTCAAGTAGACCAACTTTGTTTTTTGTACCTTTTTTACGAACACCTGGAAAAGCACTAAACACGTTATCACTACTATCGCCACGCATACACTTTTCAAACAGCAACCAACTCGGATCACCAATTTGTTTTTGCTCTTTAGTTTTTTTATCAATTACAGGCTTACCACGATCATTTACAATACCGTCTAGTTTAATATGACAGTTACTAATGCCGTTGTACTGTGTTACTTTGTCTGTGAGCAACTGATAAAAGTCACTGTCACTGCTAACAATAACATGTTCATCATCAGGATGATTCTGTATCCAACGTGCAATAAAGTCATCTGCTTCACACTCACCATGTTGTAATACTGTACAGTTTGTACGTTTATCAATGTACTCTTTAAGTTCATCAAACGCTTTCCAAAAAGCCTGATCTTCTTCTTGTTCAGCAGGAGTTAGTGCATCACGAGCCACTTTACGGTTTGCTTTGTAAGGTTCGTAAAAGTCTTTGCGCCAACTGCGTCCTTCTAAGCAGAACACAACATGACTGCCGTTAAAGTCTCTATAGGATTTAAGAATACTAGCTAGCATAATGTGATAGGCCATGCCTATCTTAGTTTCAATGCTATCGCCTCGAACTACATGTCTAGCACGGAAAAACATGTTTGCAGTATCTACTAAAATATATGTCATAATCTCTCGCTTTTGCTATTTGTTTTATTATAGCTTAAACTAAGATAAATGTCAACATAAATTTTATGTATAGTCAGAATCGTCGTATTGACCATATCCACTGCCATTGTCAGCTCTGTAATAAGGATCATTGAAGTTGGGATCATCCATTCCTTCTACACCAGTAACTTCAGGTATATAGTGTTTGAGCATGTTTTCAACACCCATTTTAAGTGTTATTGCACTACTAGCACACCCACTGCAACCACCTTGTAACATAACAAGTACACGACCCGACTCCATATCAAAGTCTTTTAGTTCAATCATGCCACCGTGAGATGCAACTGCTGGATTAATATTATCCTCAACAATTTGGTTAATTTGTTCTATGATTTCTTCTTTTGTACGTTCCATACAAATATTTATGACCTACAGATCATAAAACCATAATATGGTCTGTAGGTCATATTGTATTGGCTTTAGGGGAAGGACTCGAACCTCCACGGTAAATACTTTGCGAGTTACTTACCACACGGTTAACAGCCGTGCGTGTCTACCAATTTCCACCACCCTAAACTGGTTGATTAAGCGTATATAGATGTACCT
>TARA_R110002074_G_scaffold51280_2_pt1 | contig 59974 bp, 55 predicted proteins | sample TARA_R110002074 | Tara Oceans TARA_R110002074 (sample SAMEA4397215) | marine metagenome | biome: Polar Biome; feature: [MIX] marine epipelagic wind mixed layer (ENVO:01000061); material: water (ENVO:00002006), including particulate matter (ENVO:01000060) such as... | depth 10-100 m
CCCTAATCCACTTCTATTAATTTGATAAAGCTGAGTCATAGCTTGCCCTCCGTAAGTACAACTTGTGTAAGTTCTAGCGTTGCTCATAGTAAATTGAGCAACTATTAAACCATCACTACCCGTATTATGAGTGTGAGCTTGAGTCTTAGAGCTTGCCCCAGGAGTTGGATTTGCATTTGTAGTATTTCCCTTAGTAGGTACAGCCATTATAGTTGATTTATGTCAGTTACTTCTACTAATCCTAAATTCTCTGTATCTTCTACTTGAGTCCTTGCTTCATTTACAAAAGCATAATTAGCAAAAAAAGTACTTATACTTACAATTCCTAATTCAAGTTTAGTTTTATTTTCTCCTATAAACTTACCTAAAGAAGAATCATAATCTTCGTTAATCTGATTAATAATACTAACGTCTTGAGTATGGCCAATGTCTGTATATTTCAGATCATTAGAACCTTCTAATTCTATTTTAGAAATAATTGTAATCATAATATGTTAGTCTAAATAAGTTACTTCAACAGTTCCAATAGTAGAGAAATACTCTTCAATAATTTGTTTACCATAATTACTCATCACATAATGTAAAGCTTTTAAACCTGCTTTTCCGCCATCAGAATAAATATACTTATCAGAACCATCTTCGTTTTCCATTTCAAAGTCTTGCCCCATAATGTTTTTATTAGAGCCTTCAATGTTTAATTCAATAGTATTTTCTGCTTTCCATTCAGTAGAATCTCCATAAGCCCAATTAAAAGGTATGTTAAAAGTTTGAACAGTTTCTCTTCCTGTACCTATATTTCCAGGACAAGAAATCTTTCTTATACCTGATGCATAAATATCAAGACCTCCTGCCTTAATTCCACAATTTTCTGTTAAAGTTATTGTTATCATAATTTTTATTATTTATGGTTGAACCTGTACTGCTACAACGTCCCACTTAGTATCTACTACATTATATTTACAACCTATATAAACTGTTTTATTTGCTACAGTTGTTGTTGGTAAAGATCCTGTGTAATCCGTAAATATTGCGTTCCACGTTAAAGCTCTTGCTGTTCCGTTATCCTTTATTCTAAAAGTTAATTCCTTACCCTCATAAAATGAAGATGCTACACCAGTTGGTACAGCTATTGTTAAAGCACTTGATAATGCTGAAACAATTTCCATTTCTGAAATATCAATATTAGGTGTAACAGTTGTTGCACTTGCAACAGAAACACTCTCAATATTTCCCTTTATCTTTTCCCAAGCTGTTCCGTTCCAAACAAACTTTTTATTTGCCGTAGTATCAAAACATTCCAAACCTTTTTGATCCGTTCCAAAAGAACCACTTGATCCAAGTCTACCAGCTGTAGTTGTTCTTACATTTCCAAAAAATAACTGTTGACTTACGTTAGTACTTGCGTTTTGAATTGTAAATTTTGCTCCAGAAACTCCCGTTTGAGACCCTACCGTTAAAGATGTACCTGCAATATAGCAATCACCATTTTGTAATTCTATAATTTGAGTTGCTCCATTAAATAATTGTATATGCGAAAATCCACTTTGTCGATATGTTTTAAAAACAGTTGTTCCACTTTGTCCCGTTGATAAAAATCCGTTTGTACCTAAATACATTCCAATATTTCCATTAGATTCGTAAAAAGTTGCTAAACTAGCCGAACTACCCGATATATTATAAAATGCGTGAGCTGTATTAACAACTCTATTACCTCCCCAAGCCGTTTGACCGTTGTTTCTTATATCTAAAAGTGAATTATTATTAACGTCCCTAACTTGAAAACCTGTCGTATTAGCTGAATTGTCGGAGCCTTTAACCAACATATCCTTTTGAACGCTAAACCCTTCGCTTCCTATTGCGTTGTAACTTGAACCCCATATAAAAACGTCACTTTTAACAGACCCAACTAAACCCGCCGTATTGTCAAAATATAAAGTTCCCGTTTTTAGTGTTAAAGTCCTATTTACCTTCGCTTCTATATTTATGTTTGCTCCTAATTGTATTTTAGATTGAAGACCCGTAGCAAATTGACCATATAAATTTAAATCTGTGTTCGCCCCTTCAATCAAAGTTTTCCCATTAGAAAATTTAATATTACCAGTTGCCCCGCTTATACTAAGCTCGATAGCTTTGTTAAAGCTTGCATCATCATATTTACCCGCATATAATTCCAATTTCATAGCGTCTTCAAGTGTTAAAACTTGACTTACTCCTTGAAATCTTAACCTTGAAACACCTGAAGTTGCCGACCTTGTGTAAACCCTATTTAAATCTGTTTGTGTTAAATCAGCATTTGATATGTTACCACCACCACTTGCGTTAGAAGGTATATAAGACAGAGAAGAGCTTTGATAAGCTAAAATCTGACCATCAGTAGGAATTGTATTGGCAATTTTAAAACCATTTAAACTTCTTGCATTTTTGCTTATTATTCTTGAACCCATAACTTTTTAATTAAAATAAATATAAGTAACACCTTCTGAGCTAACTAAAGCATCAATATAAATTTTACTTAAATCATCAATAGGAAAATCAACAGAATCTCCAGGAGATAGATAAATACCCTCCCTAGATAATAAAGCTCCAACAACTCCCGAACCTCCAATAATTACATCTGAAGTATTATTTTTTTCAGCCTGTATAGTAACAGACTTACAAGAAACAGAAGTGCTTAAAGCTACTGATGTTCCTGCTGAAGAAACAATTTGTCTTCCTTGACCCAAAGTATTATTAGTAGGAGAAGCAGGAATTATACCCCCTGCTGTAAGTCCTTTCCATATTCGGTATAATAAAGCCTCTTGACTAGTAGTTACTGAAAATTCGTTTGCCATTTTATTTAGTTTTTAGTTAACCATTTAATTATTAAATAAACAGTATTATTTTCTTTCATATTAAAATTAATCTGATCGAATTTTTTAAGATCTATAGTTTTAACATATACGTTTACAACTTCTCCCCATATTTTTTCAGAAGAAGTGTGATATTTTTTTTCTAATTCTTCGCTGTCAAAAAGAAAACCGTTTTCATCTCTTTTTGGAGATCCATCTTCTTTTTTACTTGCAAATTCATTAATAACTTTTCCGTGCAACTCTACTAAAGGTAAAACTACAGGGTCAAAAAGTTGTAAATTATCAAGAAAAAAACGAACGTACTCTCCTTTTATACTTACACTTGTCGATAATGTTTTCTGAACTGCTTGTTGTAATTCAAATAAATCGTTTCCACTTAAACTTACAAGCTTTAAATCAGGACTGTTTAATAAAAAATTAGCTTCTTTTTCGTTAGCAATTAATAATTCTTTTGCATCTGTCTTTACTTTTTCTAATGTTTCCATTTTCTTTACTTTTATGTGAGTTACTAAAGTACTAAAAAAAAACTTTAAGGTCTAATATGTTCCATAGTTATAGATTTTATTATATAAATATCATTAAAATGACCTTTTGTTGATACAAAATCAAGAACTAAATCGTGAGTAGTTAAACTACCAGTAATAGTTTCATTAAGGTTTGATATTTTATTAGGTAAAGTACCTAATATTGTACTACCGTTAATAGCAAAATGAAGAACTAAATCAGAAACTCTTGTAACATTAACAGTGTATTCAAAATTATCAGTAACTGTAGTACCAGAAGAAGTAACTGTGTTTGATAAGTAAGAAACAGGAGATGTAAAAGCACCCGTAGAATCTTTACTATAAACTCTTCCTCCAAAAAGAAGACTTGTACCACCTATAAAAGAAGTATATTCACCTGAAAAAACTATTCTAATCATTTCTCCAATCTTTATGTTTTTAGTTCCTACAAATTCAACAGAAGCTAATTGTTGTTGAACACCAACAGCAGAAGTTGAAGCCTTGTTTAAAGCACTATAAGCTAAATAACTTGGAGAAGATAAAGAACAAACTTGATTTAATAAATTTTGAATAATTGTATTTAAACCAGTTCCTGTAGGAGTAATTAAGTTACTACTATTTGCACAAGTAATAGCAGTACCATCGTACTTGAAATTACCTGTAGAATTATTATTAGGGTTATAACTATTTAAGTTTTCATTACAGTTTCCTGTTCCTGAACAACCGCATCCACAATTTGACATAATTTTTAAATTTTAGAGATTATACATTTTAATTTTTCTATTTCATCACAACTTAAACAATCAAAAGTTGTTACCCAAAGAACAGCTTCTAATAATTGAGAATTTTCCCAAACATTATTAAAGTGTCTTCCTACTATTGATCTTTTAGTAGCTTCACAGCTATTCTTAGCTAATTTACAATTAATATCAACTATTAACTCAGGTAAACAACAATCGTCAACCACAGGTGTCGCTACAGTAGGATATGGAGTTACAGGGTTTATGTTTAACATTACCGATCTATTCCAAGCATCGTTAACAGGATTAAAAACAGGTATATGAACTTCTGTTTGATTTCCTGATAAAGTTTTAAAATGTTGAGGAGAAATTGTACTAAGAAAGTCTTTAGAATTAGGAGCAGGAATCTGAGTTTGACTAAAATAACCAGGAAGATAATAAAATTGTTGCTGAGGAAAAGTACTACCTGCACTCCAATTATCATAAAGCCTTTTTTGAAACATTAAATCTAAAGAAAGATCTTTATTGTACCCTAAAAGAGCAGAACTTCTTAAAGCTCCTGATCCTGCAAAACTAGGACTGTTTGCACTGTCATTAAAATACACTAAAATTAAAAGAATATCTTTAGCGTACAATATAGTAGCAAAACTTAATCTAGTAAATAAAGGAGAATTAGTTGTGCTTATTGTTTTTGAACTTACAAGAGTGTAAGTATCAAGTTCAATCATTTCTATTTTAATAGTAGGCGTATTAATATGCTCTACAATTAAATAAGCATATTTTGTATCTCCATCAAAAGCAAGACTTAAAGTTTCTCCTGTCGAAGTATAGACAAGAGATGTAACGCCAGTAATAGGATTAGTTTTCCATAAAGCTCCTATAATACAAAAATAATAAGAATCATCATAAGGCGAATAACTTAAATGACTAAAGTCAGTAAGAGGCTCACCCATAGTAGTTATGTTGTGTAAGTAATTAACACTAAGAAGAGTATTACCTGATGCGTTAGGACTAGGATCTACAGTAGTAGAAGCTATCGAAGGATCATAAGTAGTAAGGTATATTTGAAAATTAGGATTCATTGTATATCCTCTTGCAAAAGAAATAACTAAATCTCTTTTAGAATCATAAGCTATAAGATATTGACCCGAAGCATCTCCCCTTCCTGTGTAAGCCCAAGTCGCTTCATCCCATTCAGCTAAACCAGCAGAACAAGAATAATAAGTTTTGTGTTTTTTAGAATAAACATATTTATCAGGAGTAAGACCTCCTTGAGCAGTGTTAGGATGATAGGCAAACCATTTCCATTCAGAATCACCATCAACAAGTTCCATTATATTACTTGAACCCCCAGATTCAGTACAAATGTAATAATGCTTTTTTAACGTTTCGTTATAAGAAATAAGCCCTATATCAAATTTAGTTTGTTTAGAAACGTCAGTTTGAGTTGTGTCTTGCTCAATAACTTTGTATTCTTGAGTTCTATAGGCGTTACCTGTAGAATAAGTATTTACTTGTGATTGAACTAAAAGATCTTTTTCAGAAATTCTAGTTTGCAAATTTGGTAATGTTATAGCGTAAGTTCCCATATTAACAGTCTAAACAAATATTATTACATAATTCTCCTGCTGATTTTATAGTATCATTAGCGCAATCACCCAATCCTTCAGCAAGTTGAGCGTGAGCTTGTTCTATTTTTGATTTAATCTTTAAAACTTTCTCAACTAAACCATCTCCACAACCACCACAAGAACCATCTTCTAATTTTAAAATAGCAGCTTTAACACAAGCTTTAACATTACAATCAAAAAGAATACATTTTGTTACACGGTCTATTTCAACCCCTAGCAAATCATAAATAATGTATGTGATTTCATAAACACCATCAGCGAAATCAGGGCCACTATTTCCAACAGGAGCAGTGTTAGTTCCATATATATCTGAAATTAAAAACTCAACACAGTTATCAACACCTGAACCATAAGCAGTAGGATCATCTATCATTGTTACGGTAATATCTCCACTAAGACCAACATTAACGTCAAGACCATTATAAAGAACCCCAGGGATATTTGAAATAACTTTTATAGTATCTGTACCTATAAGCTCCATATGCCAACCAGTGTTCTTAGAATCACCATTAGCAGTGTTTACAAGGTTCTTCAGTGTAGTTTCAACATCAGTCATAAAAACTGTATTAGAAACAAGTAAACCGTTTATGTTTACAACAATAGCACCTGTAGTACCACCTGTAATCTTAAACTGACCGTAAGACCTTGTAGCAGGTTTAAATTTTAAATTAACATTATTATATATAACACCACTTGGCATCTTAAAATTAAAAGCAGTACTACCAATATCATATTTAGTTTTGTTAGTACCTATACCATATCCATCAGCACAAGCAATCTCAAGACAAGGATCAAATTCACAAGTTGTATCACAAAGTTTTACCTTGCTACAGCAATCTACATTGCTTACACTAAAATCTAATTTCATATTATTTTATTTATTACTAAATTATAAATTATTTTTCTGCTAAACTTCTTTTAACAATTTGTTTTGCTGTTGTATAAGGAAACAAAGGAAGACCTACACCTTTAAAAGTAGTTTCAATACCTTTTGTAGCAGCTGCAGATAAATTACCTTTAGCTAAGTTTGCTATAGTCATAGCTACATCTTGAGCTAATTGCTCTATAGGATGCTGAAGATTTTGATAAAAAGGTTTATCATCTAATTGAGAACCAACAACGCTAGCTACTTGGCCGACACCATAATATACTCCAAAAGATTTTACTGCAGAACTTAGCATAAAGTTTTTAAACATTTCGTCATCATCGTCCCATCCATAAAGAGCCATACCTTTTAGTGTGTCAATAACAGTAATTACCATACCCGTTGTCAACATAATGTTTGCAGACCGTTTAAGTAGTTTTACTTTGTTTTCAGTAGTTGGGTTCTGTAAAGTTTCTATAACTGAATCAATTTGCAACATAGCTATTTTTTGAGTAGCACTTGAAAACATACTAAAAAAACGAGCAATAGGATTTTGAGAAGTAGAAAGACCTGAACGATCAGTTATATTAAAATTAGGTTGAGTTCTAGCTATTATCTCTTCAACTCTAATTGCAACGTGAGTATTAAAAACATCTGTGTCATTTCTGCTTAAACCGTATTTTTCTTCAGCTTCAAACTCAGCAGCTTTCCATATATTACCAATAGTAACAGCATCAAAAATTCTAATACCTTCCATTAGTCTATTTTTACTAATTTCATAATTAGAACCATCTTTGTTTTTTAAACCTGGCAATCGAATTAAATCATCATTTTGATCTTGATTCATTAAAGCTTCTCCAAGTTCTCTACTTACAAGACCATCTAATCTTGCTGATAAAGCAGGGCTGTAGTCTTTCATTAATTTATAAACACCTGTATTTGTATCTATATCCCACTCTACAGGTAATATTGATTCGCCATCTTTAACCCCAGTATATTTAAGAGATTCAAATACTTTTGAAGGATTTATAAAAGGTAAAACACTTAAACCACCTCCTGCTTTAGCTAAATGCTTTCCTTCAATTTCCTCCATAGCTGTTATATAAGAAACTGATTGCTTCATCATAACAGGAATGTTCATTCCTAAAACTGAAACTGCAAAATTATTTGTAAGCCTATTGATAGCTTTAACAAATTCTTTTTCTCCTTGACCTGAATAAAGTTGAGTAGGGTCTTCTAATTTGTTAAGAACTTCTTCAATGTTATTAATGTATTTTTCTTCTTGAGATCTTACATAATTAGATCGTATACCTTTAATTATTTTTCTCATATTCTGAATAGGAAGACTTAAAGAAACATAACTTGCTGAGTTTACTTTGTAAGAATTTACAACTTGTATTGGATCAACTAGCCTTATTGGTTTGTTTTCACCTAAAGAAAGATTTAAAGATTTAAAATCATTTATTGAGGACTTACCCATTCTTTGCTCAAAACTTTTTTCTCCTGCAACTACAGGAAAATAATCGTTTTCTAACCTTAACTCAACCCCGTTTTCTTTTAAAAAATTATCAGCAACTTGTGAACCCATATAAACTAAAGCAGAATCAATGTTTTTAACTACTTTCATTAAGTCTTTATCATTATTAACTTTTTTAGATATATCTTCTATTGTTTCTTTTGAAAGAACAATTTCTTTATTATACTTTAAATCTCTACCCTCAATACTGTCATTTAATATTATACCGTGTTTCTCCATAGCAAATTTTGCTCTTGATTGTCTATTCATAAGATAAACACTGAGCATTTCAGCTTTAGTTAACTTTAAAGAAATTAAGTTTTTATTTTTTTTATCTATTCCTGAAAAAAGATCAGTAGAAAGATCGTCAATTGTTTTGCTGTTGTCTTTGTAGTATGACCAGTTTTTATATTCTTTAGAAAAAGAATCTTCTAATATAAGATTATTAAATTTTCTTATTAAATCATTTCTTTTAGTTTCAGCGTTGTTTAATATTTTATAAGAAAATTTAGAAAATAAAGTGTCTTCTCCTCCTGAAAGATATTTTGCAACTAATCTTGAATTAATTTGATAAGTTAATAAGTTTTTTTCTATAAACTTTAATGTTTTCCTTAAAGGTTTAAATTTAATCCTGTTATAAGTTTCTTGTCTTTTAGCTGAAGCTTTTATTATGTCTTCATTAGACTTATCAACAACTGTTTGTGTATTTATAAAAGAACCATCTTCAGTAACAAGGCTATACCTTGATTCATCACTATGTCTTTTTGCATTTTCTAACTCTCCTAAAAGATCAATAAAGTTTTTTTTTCCATCAGCCGTAGTTCTAGGAAAGTCTTTTTGTTCAACAAACTCTGTCATTGTAGGATCAAGAACTTCGTTAACAGATTGATGCTGAAAACCAGGAAGCTTTTTTAATACAGTAGTTTCTGTATCACTACCCTCATAGCTTACTTCAATTGGCAAAACACCTATAGTTTTAGTATCAACACCGTGAGTATTGTTAAGCATTATTCTATAACCACTTAATTGTTTTTGATGTTTTTGTTCATTAGAAAACTTGCCTTTTTTATATGGAGTTTTATATTTATTTTGTCCTTTGTTTTCTCCTGATTTATGCACAGAGTTAAATTGATCTCCACGCATAGTTTTCATATCGTAAATTCTAAAATTACCTTTTTTGTCATAAGTTAATAAATCTACCGTACCTGCTATTCCTGCTTGATCGTCATACAAAACAATATCGTTAGCCAATACTGTTTCTCCACGATCATTCATAGATTTCTTAATAACTTTAAGCTCTTCAATAAAATTGCTAATCATTTTATCGTTTCCTAATTCATATTCAGAAAAAGATTTTAAATTATCTGCAAAAAAATCTCTTGTTAAATTATCAACCTTTGTACCTATCTCTAAAGCACTCTTTATAATTGGGTTAGACTTGTCAGGAGGGCCATCATCAGACAAATGAGTAGTTAATCTTCTGTAATCTTTTCCTGTAGCTGTGTTGTAATAAAATTCATACTCTTGCCCACTGTCAAGCTCTACAATTTTACCTTCTTTAGTTCTACCTTTAATTATTTTTTTGTTGTTTATTATTTCTTGGACTACATTGTCTATGTCTTGTTTTGAAACAAAGTCTTTAGTTTTTCCTTTTTGAAAAGTTAATTTTTCTCCTATATTTTTTTCTTCAATAAAAGCTTTTATACTTTTTAAATTTTCATCTACTTTAATAAAATTTTCTAAATCCTCTAAATATCTTTTTTCTATTATATTACTATAAACAGATTTTCCTGCAACTTGAATTGTTGTGTATTTTTGAAAATCTTTTATAACTGTTCTTATGTTTTCTCCAATGTTTCTATAATCAATATTTTCATTATTAGTAATTCCTGCTTTTTTTAATATATCTAAAGCACCTTCTTTTAAGCTTTTCATATTAAAGGTATCTTTTGATAAAGAACTTAAATCAGCACCATCTTTATATCTTACTCTTGTTTGGTCAGTTGATTGGTAATTTATAGTAGCCAACCCTTCTTCAATAGCACCTAACTTTTTGTTAGAAGAAAAAGCTTCTGCAATTTCATACCCTATGTCGGGAGAACCAACAAGAGATTTTATGTAGTTCCAAAAATCTTTTACCCAATTTTCAAAAGACGAACTCATTTTATTGTTAGCATAATACCTACCCATCATAGTAGCTAGCTCTTCTACTGTACCATACTTAGCAATAGCCTCTTGAATTAAAGGAGTATTGTAATACATATCTATATAATGATGAGCATACTCGTGTGGAGGGGTTTCTAAATAACCATCATTAGCCCAAGCAACCATTGAAACAAAAGCATTACGACTGTGCATACCTTTTTTTCCAGGGGGTATCTTAACGTACTCACCGTTTTTATCTATAATACCATCCTTGTTTATTACAACTTCAGGAAATAAATTTTTAAGACTGTCTATTATTTTAGAAGCTAAAATAGGTTTTTCATTTAACAAAGAAAGGGTTGATGTTTGAGGGTAAGTTTCCCTACCAAGCTCATTTCCAACTGTATTGTTATCGGAAAAAATCTTAGGCATAACAAAATTGTTATCAATAAACATTTGTTTAGCTTGATTTTCTCCGTATTGCTTTACAGCTTCTTTATAATTAGGATCGCTTTTATTTGGACATACACTCATTTAACAGTCTTTTAAAGTTTCAGTAGAAGATTCTACAGTAGTTGCGTTAGGATCAAATTTAATAAATTTATAATCACTGTTGTTAACAAATTGAGTAGATTTTATTCTAGGAACTATTGTGTTTTTAGAAACACTAGAATTTCCTATTTTACTAGGAACTTTTATTATAGAACCATTACTATCTTTAAGCCAACCATTATTAACATAATAATTATTCATAATTACAGCTTTAGGTATTTCGCTTTCAAGAGCAAGTAAAGCGTTAAGAGTGTAGGCTTGTTTAAAGTTAGGTTGATTTTTACCACTTTCTTTTATTGCTGACATCTTTTTTAAGAACATAATGCTATAGTCGTTTGGCATAAGATCTATAAGGCTACCTATCTTATCTGAAACGCCATTACGAAGCATCTGATACTTTAATATATCTTGACCTATACTTGTGTCTTTAATTTTATTAAAGTCTTCTCTAATAGCTTCTTTTTCTAATTGAGATATTTTTCTGTAATTATCTACAGGAACGATAGTTTTTACAAAAGCACCAGTTTTAGATTCAGAAACCTGAATACTTTGAATAAACTTATTGTCTTTTAAAATTGAGTTCTGCTCAATATATCTTTGTTCTTCTTTTGCTTTTTTAATTTTATCTAAAACAATAGCCTCTTCTTCTTTTGTGTTAGCCATATTCTTGTACTGATCTACAGCTTCATTGTACTCTTGGCTACCTTCAGCGTATTGTAAAATATTATCTATGCTAGGATTTGAGCTTTCGTATTTACCACTTTTTTGATAAGCTAAAATAGCTTCTATTTTTTCTGGCAATTCTTTAACAAAATCGTTTGGTTTTGAAACTTGAATATTTCCTTGAGCAATCATTTTTTGAAAAACATCTATAACCTTATTTCTTTTGTCAACTTTAGATCCATATTTTTGAATTGAATTATTTATAGAATCTATTACATTATTTTGAGATTGATCGTATGAACCTTTCTCAGTAGCAAAATGTTCTTCTTCTAAATTAATCATAAGGTCTACTACTTCTTCGTAGTGAGATACTAAAGGTCTTTCAATAAGAGGTGTAAAATCAACTAAACTACCTGTCCTAAGTTTATCAAAAGCATTTTTAGTTTTTCTTAACTCAGAACTATTATTAGGCATACTGTTATCTCTTTGAACAACAGGAAGAATAGAATTAATTTCATTAGATATTGCATTAAATTCAATAAAACTTTTCATTAATTCATATTGAGATCTTTTAGATTCATCTTTTATTAAAGCAGACTCTACCTTTATAACTTTATTGTTTTTTTCATCTAACTTAACTGTAAATTGAATTGGACTTTCTTGTGTTCCATCTTCATTTTTTAAAGGCTTAGTTTGATAAAACTCATTTACTTTTAATAAAGAAAAATCATTTTCATTTTTACTACTGTTCTTTTTTATAATGCTTTGTAGTCTCAAAAACTTATTAATATTATTATTGAAAACTTTTTGACTTATTGGAAGTTCAATAACGCCAGACAATTCTGATTTTTTATTTTCCAAAGACATTTCTATAGGGTTTTCAAATCCTGAAAACACAGAAGAGTTTCTATCAATTTCATTAACAAGTCCTTCTATTGCGGGACTTCTTAAAGTCTTAATTACTGTGTTTAATGGAACACCTAAGTACAACATAACATTAGCAACACCAATTGTATGTTTGTTAATTCCTGTTTGTAAAATAATAGGATTATTACCTAAGTCTAAAGCAGCTTGTAATATTTTAGCCACGTCCATATCGTTATCTCTAACAAAGTTTTTATATGTTTTTCCATCAAAATCAACACCGTATTTTAGTTCAATATTACTCTGAGTAAACATAGACAATATCTTACCTGCAACAGCTTCTATTCCTATTGCTTTTGATCCAAAGCTATACTTACTTAAAAGGTCTGCTAACTCTTCAAAAGTTTCTAAACTATAACTTTGCTTTTCTACACCTTTCTTTTCATTAATTTCGTTTACAATATTTTCTATATTATCTGTACTTAAATCTTCATTATGTTGTTCTCTTATTTCATCTGAAGTTAATTGAGTGTATAAGTTCCAAAACAATTCACTTTTAATTCCTTTAATTTCTGCAGTTTTAGACTCTCCTGTTTCTTCGTTCTTATCAGTTTTAAGATCTTCTCTATAAACAAAAGCCTTATCTCCATCGTGATCTGCATCAGACATTTTAATAAACTCATCAGGAGTTATTACAGTGTTTGCTTTACCATCAGTTAAGTAAGCTACATCTGCACCAAAAGTAGAAACACCAATAGAAGCAGGAACACGAACAACAACAACTTTAACAGGTCTTCCTTCGTCTTTACGAGATTTTATAAAAGCTTCTGCTTCTTCTCTAGTACTACCAAACGTTGACCAAGGAACAGCAACCTCAAAATCAGTAAGAACTTCCTTTACGCCTAATCTTTTTTCTTCTTTAAGCTTTGCAAGGTAGGCTTCTTGTTTTTGAATTACATCAGGACTGCTTTCTATTTCTTTTAACCTTTCTAGTTTTGTTTGATTTTTTTTAATTTTTTTATTATGCTTTATTTTATTATTAATAGGAGATTTTATTAATTTAGGCGACTTTAAAGTTTTACCATAATCAGGAATCATATGGAGATAATTTCCTGCTAACTCAGGCCTAGCACCTGTTCTTCCCATCTTGCTCCCAATGTATTGTTCTATTTGAGCCTTTATGTTTGGATGATCTAAAGCAGTTATTTTACCACTTAATATCTTGTCACTTATTTTTTTATTTTCTTTTATTTCAGCAACTACTTCGTTAGATCTTTTATTTATATCAGGATTATTTTTTAATGCCGCAGTATATTTACGAAGATAGGGGCTTGCTTCTTTGTCTAATTTACTGTTGTTTTCAGATATAGCTTGTAAGATGTTAGATATAGATTCCTTGCCACTTTCTTCTGTACTTTTTAAAACACCATTAAGCAAAGTTCCTTTATCTAAAAGATTATTGTAAATCTTACTATCAGTATATCCTTTATTTTTGTCTATCCCTAATTGTCTTTTTAAAAGTTTAACAATTTTACCTTCTAATTCTTGAACGTCTTCAGGGTGTCCTGTATTTAAAGCAATCTTCATCATTTGTCCACTACCTACAACAAGCTGTTTGTCAAGAGGAACTTTAGATAAATCTTTGTTCATCTTAAAAGGAGTCCTGTACCCAGTGTAATCTAATTCAAAAGAATTATTATTAATCACATCTTGAAGTTTGTTTTTATCTTCTGAAATACCTAATAAAGAATCTATATCTATAGGAGTAACGTTCTTTCCTTCATTACCTTTTATAGCTTTCTCATCAATTATTTTTAAATACTTACCATCTCCTATAGCCTTTTCTAAAGCAAAAGAAACTTTAGCTAATTCTTCATAACTAACACGACCTTCAGAAGAAGAACCCATTTCCATAAAGTTATTATTAGCTTCATCCCCTATAATACCTATAGAACTCATTTTTAAGAAAGTCATTCTACCAGTAGTAGGGTCTATTTGAAATAATAAATCTTTCATATTAGCACCCAACCTATCTTCTCCACCAATTTGTTTTGCAATATGACTATGAAGTCTTTGTCCATTTATAGACATAGAATCACTAATTGGAATAGGCAATCCTTTTTCATCTTTAAGAACTTTGCTGTTAGCTTTTATTACAACAGTAACAACAGGCTTATCTACGTTTATTAAATTACCTGTAGAGTTAGTACCTAAAGCTCTTTTAATATGGTCTTCTATGGATTTTCTATGAACTACGGGGCCTTGAAATAAATTGTTTAAGTGTGTTCTGTTTAAAGATTCGTTAAGTACAAAGTTTTCTAATAATTCTTTTTCATTTTTATACAACTTACCTTCTCCAACAAGATCGCTTCCAATAACACTAGGAGTTTCTGTTATTTCTCCATCGTCTTCTACTATAACTTCTTTTGCAAGTTTTGCTTTTTTTAATGCTCTTTTTAAACTTAATGCTTTCCTCCTTACTTTTACAGCTTTATCATTGTTTTCATATGGAGTTTCTATAGATCCATCCTCATTCATATGATTTAAAGTAGAGTTGTTGTATGTTTTTCTATAATTTTTTAAAGAATTAATATAAGCTTCTGTGTTTTCACCTTTTTCGTTTTTAGAAAACTCTTTAAATTCTTTATATAAATAATTGTCAATTTCTTTTAATTCGTTATAAGCTTGTTTTAATTCGTTTTTACTATGTCTAGGAACTTCAAAGAAACGAGTGTTAGGTCTATCTCCTTGAATACCGTACTGCTGCATATAGTAGTTTGAGGATTTAGTATTTGCAAAACCCATTGCTTGAGTTATCATTACATCATCTTTTGTTTGTTCTGATAGTTCTCTTACATTACCATTGTTGTCAATAGCGTCAGCTATAAAGTTATTTATTATACCATTGTTTTTTCTAGCCCTTTTTAATACGCTGTTGTTTTTGTATATAGGACTTTTATCATATTGTTCTTTAATATCTATAGCTTTAGTAATATCGTTTACTAAATTACTTGCGTCAGAAATTTCCTGAGTAGAAGCATTACTTTCTACTAAATCACGATAATTCTTTTTAGCTTGTTGTAATCTTTGAGGACTAGCTATATCATCTCTGTATCTTTTAATAACATCAGTCATTGAATGACCTAACCCAGTAGTACTTACTCTTTCTCCTCTACTGTTTAAAAAAGAGTTAACAAGGCCTTGCGATCCTTCAACTTCTTTAGCTATCTTATTTAAGATACTGTCTATACCTGTTTCTGAAAAAGGCTTTGATTCATTATCAGTATTAGTTTGACTATAAATTCTACCAATTAAATTTTGCGCTTCAGTATACCTATCTGTTGTTTTATTATTATCTATAATTTTGTCAGTATAAGACAAAGGAACTTCCTCTCCTAAAAGAGTAGATATTAATTCATTATATTTTTTTCTGTTATCGTTTGTTACACTTTTATATTTAGCAAACCTTTCACCAAAATAACCCCTAGCCTTTATCATCTCACCCAAAGTAGAGTTAGGGTATAAGTTTCCAAACAGTTCTTGTTTAAGTTGTAAAGCATCTTGATCTGAAAATGTTTTAATTTTTTTCAAATAAACATCTGCAACAATTCCTGTTTCGTAATCTTTATTAAGTTGTCTAATAAGTAATTTGTTACCAACGCTATCGTTATTGTTTTTATAGTTTTGTAAAAAAGCAAACTTAGCATATGGAGTTTGAACAGCATTACTCATTTCAAATACTAACAACTGTCTATCTTTAGATGGCATAGACTTTAACATATTATAAACTCTATCAGAGATTATACTGTTGTTGTTTTTTTCTTTACGATCTTTTATTCTTCTAAAAAAATCTTCTCCATTTAAACTAGTATTAGCTATAGCTGCTACAAATCTAAACACTTCATTAGTGTCAATAGGATTACCCTCATTATCAACTAAAGCACCAAGCAAGCTTTTAACTGAAGGAGAAAAACCTTTGTTAGCTTTTATAGGGTTGCTAGAGTTAGAGTTTTCTTCAGGAAGACCTTCTTCTTTTTCAAGATTAGATTTTTTTGTAACGCTATTTATAGAGTTTTGAATAAATTCGTGAAACTCAGGATTGTTTTCTTTTATAGCAAGATAAAGATTTTGAAGAGAAGGTTCTTCTAAATTAATGTTTTCAAATATAGGGTTTAAAGTAACCGTGTTTGGATCTTTTTCTTGTTTGTATTTTATTAATAAATTTGAATACGTTTCTACACCTTGAACATTTTTACTTTCATAATCTATTTCAGGATTCCTAACAGCATACATTCTAAGTTGAGAAATACTATTTTGAACTGTATTTATTAACTCACTTAATTTAGGGCTTATGTTTTTCTGAAATTGAACCCTAGAACTAACACCGTTTTTATTTTTAACTCTAGTGTTAATCATTTCTTTAGCAATAGTATCTATTTCGTTATAGTACTTACTGTTAAACAATCCTTTGATCCTGTTCCAAAGTCTTTTAGCGTAAGCTGTAAATTTATCAAAAGAAGTTCCTTCAAAGTTTGTTCTTAAAGTGCTTAGGTTTTTTATCGCTATACTCTCAACTAAAGCTTCCATAAGTTGGTCTTCCTTAGAATATCCTTCTGATTCAGGGTATTCTTGTATTGCTCTTTTATGCAAATCTGTCCCTTCCATTAAGCTTAAACCTGCTTTAACAAGAGGATGATCTTTTCCTAACATATCTACATATATGTGAGCAAATTCGTGAATTATAGAAGTCTGAACAGCACTATCTTTTTGTATGTCTACAGCGTTTTTATAAGCAGAAGCTAAAGCATCAACACCGTATTTTTCTAACATACTATTAATCATATTAACAGTAACATTAGGGAAAGCTTTTTTCAATACACCTTTAATGTAATTAAATAAATCAGGGTTTTCAGATATCGTTTCGTTTGTTTTATTTTCCTCTGTAAATTTTCTTTTTTGAAAAGGAAGATCATTTGTTTTATCGTCTCCTTTTTTATTTGTTTTATCTTCTTTTCCTAAAGAATCAAAAAAACTAGCCTCCTCTTCATCTTTTGATTTATAAATTATTTCCTCTTCTTTAAGAACATTGTTTAATAACTCATCTTTTTTAACAACATCTTGATCTTCATTTGTTTTTAAATTAGGAAACTTTTTAAGTAAACTTTTAATTTGTTTTTTATTTTCATTATAAGTTTTTTCTAAACTTATTAAAGAATCTTTTGCGTTTTTAAGTTCTTGATTTTTAGAAATACTTTTTTTCCAATCAGATAAAGAACCATCAAAATTTAAAAGATCTAATATAGTGTTATAAACCTCATCAGCGTCAATACTCCCTTCATTACCTTTTACAGTATCACTAGCAATACTATCTGCTAAAGCTCTAATACTAGGAGCATTTGGGTCGCTACTAACTTTGGAAGGTTTTATGTCCTTACCCCTACCAACAGTCTTTCCAGTGTCGTTTTCAGTAAGATCTTTGTTTACTTTCACATAATTCTTAGCAACAAGTTCTTCAACAGACTGATCGTTGTCTTTAGACTCTCTAATATAATCTACTTTGTTAGATTCATCTTCAATGTTTTTTTCTAGATTTTTATTTTTAGACTCTAACTCTTTTATTTTATTTTCAGCATTAGATTCTTCTTGAGCATTATCAAATGCGTCTAATAAAGACGTTTGATTGTCTACCTCTGTTTTGTTATTTCTTTTTGAAGGAACTTTAATTTCAGCTTCACTAACTTTCTTTGGTTCTTTAGAAGCTTCTTCTTCAGCAATCAATCTATTAAGTTCAGCTTCTTCTTCAGCAATTAATTTATTAACTTCAGTATCGTTATTATTTTCTTTAGCAATTCTTATTTTATTATTTCTTTCTTTTCTTTTTTCTCTACGCTCTTCCCTTTGTCTTCTTTTTCTTTCAGATCCTTTTTCTTTTTTCGCAGGTAGCTTAGTAATTTTTGCACCCCCTAAAAGTTTAGATCCTTGAGCTGTTTCTGTAATTTCAGCTAAAACATTTAAGTCTTCATCTAGTTTATTTCTAACAGAATTTATTTGATCTACTGTATATTTTCTATTAGGGTTTTTTAACATTTCAGATAGCTGCTTGTATTTTTCATACAAATAGTCAGAAGCATATTGAGCTTTTAGTTGGTCAACTTCTTTTTCGTTTTCAATATTTTCTACAACTTCAACAACAGATTCTGAAATGTCTGAAAAAATATCATCTGTTATACTAGGATCTTCAATACCTAATTTTTTTCTTTCTTTTTGTGTTTTAAGTATTTCTTTATCTTTAGCAACAGGACTGTCTTCACTTATTTCTTCTTCAGCTTGCTTCTCAAGCTCTTCTATTGTTCTTGGTCTTGCTTCTTCTTGTTGTTCTTCTTTACTTGCTTCGCTCTTTTGCTCACGCTCATTATCAATCTCTTCAGATACTCTGGCCTCTGCTTCTTCATATAGTTGTGTTCTTAATGTATATAATTGTTCATAAAATTCATTCATCTCCTGAGTAGGAGATTCTAAATATGCTTTTAAAGCAGCATCTAAAGCGTTATCTAAATACTCATCTAAAGCATAAAACTCTGTGTTTGTAAGTGCTTTAGATTTTTTAATTATTTTATCCCAAGCTCTATTTACTGTATCTGTAAAACCTTCTGCGCCAATTAGCTCAACTCTTTGAAGCTCAGGGTTTTCTTTAATCTCAGCATCTACAGACTCTTCAGTTATTTCTTCTTCTGTTAAAGAGTTTATATCGAAACGGTTACGTTCTATTTCTGCTTGTACTAAAACACCTTCATTTGTTATAGACTTAAACCTACTGTCAACTGGACTAAGTTTTATAATGTTTCCTTTTTCATCTAAAATAAAAACGTAATCTACACCATCAACAGTAACACCTTCATTACTTAAATTAGTTAAGTTTCTTTTCTTTTTTGCTTTTGTTTTTTTAACAGGTATAAGTTTTAATCCTAACTCAGCAAAAGTAGATTTGTCTTTAGCGTTTGGTAGGTCTACAAACTTTTTTCCATTTTCAGAAACAAGCTCATACCTAACACCATCCTTTTGTAATATCCAATCTTGACCATTCCAAGAAACTTTACTTCCTACTTGGTCTTTAATCTTAGGAGTTTTATCAATTTCTTTTTTTCCTTTTTCTTTTGCTTCAGATAATTTCCTAGAGTTAATTTCTTTTTTAAGAGATTTTATTTTGTTGTTTACATCACTAACTTCAAATATGTTAGAAGTGATGTTAAAAGCTTTATAACGATCTTGAAGATCTTTTAAACTAGATTCTAACTCTTCAATTGATTGTTTACTATATTGAGATTCTTTTTTTATTTGATCGGGAGTTTTTATTTCTTCAAGTTCAATACTTCTTTTTGTTTTCTCTATTTTATTTTTTATATTTCTTATAGACTCTTCTACTTTTTTTACTCTTTCTTTTTCTTGTTTTCTTGCCTTGCTTATTTCTTTTCTTGTCTTTCCTTGCTTTATTAAGTCTTGAGAATTAATATCTACAGGATCAAGTTCTTTTTCTAATTTAGCTTTTTTATCTTCTAAAAATTTAAGAGCTTCTTTTTGAGCTTCTAATAATTCATTAGATTCATCTACAGATTCAGATTCTTTTTGAGATTCCTGACTTTCCATTTCTTTAATTTCTGATTCTAAAATTTCACGTTCAGAAATTATTTCTCTTTTTCTTTCTTGTAGTCTTCCTCTTTCTGATATTTTATTAGCTTTATCTTCTGTTTTAGCTTTTTTCTCTTTAGCCTTATAATCTCTTAAATCTTTACGAGCTTTTAATAATTCTTTTTTAGCTTTATCTTTTTCTAATTTTGTTTCTGCATCATTAAAATTATCGTTTGCCTCTTCAACTTTTTCTTCTAAGTTTCTTTTAAAGCTAGGGTTTTCTAATTCTTCTAAATCCTTTTCAACTTGCTCTTGTTCTTTTTTTAATTTCTTTTTTCTTGACAGCTTATTTATGTAAGGTTCTTTTGGTTTTTTAGGATCTAATAATTCTTTTTTGGTTTTGTCTTTTTTGGTTTTGGTTTTGTCTTTTTTACTTTTGTTTTTAACTGAAGCATATTCTTTTTCAAAGTTTTCGTTAATAATTTGAGATATTTGTTCTTCGTTTAATCCATACTTTTCTTTCATTTCTTTCGAGTATTCCTCAAAAGTTTTTTTGTTTTCATCTACTAATTGAAAGCCATCTCTAATTGCCTTTATAGTTTCTGAATTTTCAGCTACTTCAATAGGTATGCTAACTTCATTAATAATAACGTTGTTATCATCTAAAACAGTAATCTTTGTTTTTAAATCAATATCAGATAATTTTTCAGGAAGTTGTTCTTCAGAAACTTTTCCTTTAACAATGTCAACAATAAGATTGTTATACATTTCTATTTTTTCGTCAAAAGAAATTTTACTTACTGGAGAAGTTTCTTCTACTGTTTCTTCTACTGTTTCTTCTTCTTTAGTAGCTTCTTCTTTAGTTTCTTCTTCTTTAGTAGCTTCTTCATTTGGAGCTTCTTCTACTTTAAAACCACTATCCTCTGTAGTACCTGTTGTTTCTTCTTCTATTTTTTTAAAAATTTGACTTCCTAAATCATCAGGTATAAACTCTCCGTTAATAATTTTACCTTTTTTAGATCCTTCTTCTTTATTAGCAAGGTTTCTTTTTTGTAGTTTTATTTTCTCCTCCCCCTCATTTACTTCTTGTTCCTTACTATCGTATATCTTTGAAAAATTATCAGTAAGAGCTTGTTTAACAGACTCTAACATTTGTTTCTTTTTCTTAGCCTCTAGATTTAATTTCGGATTACTAGTTGATCCTTCTTTTATTTCACTTAAAGCTTTGTCTGTATTTCTTATAGACTTATCTAATTGAAATAATTGAAACTTAGCAACACCATCTTCAATTCCTGATGTGTTTACACTTTTAGCAAAAGTTTCTAAATCATTAATAAGACTTAAAGCATTTGCAGCTTCAGGCTTAGTGATACTTTTAGAATCTAACAACTCATTAATAGATGTTTTTAATTTACCTATTCTATCTTTTTTATTTAATTCAACAGAATTGTTCACGTAACCAAACAAACCTTCTTCTGTTAATTCGTTTCCAAGTCCATTTGCAACTTGAACACCACCCATAGCTCCACCAAGAACAGCACCAATAGCTCCACCAAAAACAGACTCAACAAATGTTTTATAACTTGTAGCGTCAACTCCAAAATCTCCTTTATTTTCTCCTTCATAAATTACATCATAAAGATTTTTAGCTCCTGACTCAATATATGTTTGAGAAAATTCTTGACCAAACTCAACAGCTGCACCTTCACCAACATTTGCAAGTTTACCTTTTAAAAAACCTTTGCTTATTTTTGAAGAGTAATTAGTTGCAAAAGCTTTTATTAAAGATGTAGGGTCAGATCCAGATTTTAAAACTTCTTTAACAGTTGAATTTGTTAAAGCTTTTGTAAGTGGTTTAGAAGCTATTTTACCTATCCATTCAAGAGCAGCACCTTCTGTTAACGAAACAATACCTGAAACACCTAAAGCAAATCTAGCTGCGGCAGAATTACTAAGACCTGCTTTCTTAGCTTCTTTGTTAATCTCAGGGTACATAAGAGTAGTACCTGCCATAAAAGAACCTACACGAGAAGCCCACTGAGCACCTTTTTCAGCTTTAGCTATAGTCTTAGCTGATTTTGATGTAAAGCTAAGTAATTTTGCAGTAGCAGCAACTTTAGCTGCCCCACTTGCTGCTTTTTGAGCAGCCATTAATGATTTTTCTATTTTATTATACTTAGATAGTAGTTTACCTGCTTTACTCAATCCACCTGCTGCACCTCCTGTTCCTATTATTCCTGCTAAAAAACCAACACCTTGACCCAAAGCTCTAGCAACGTGTGTTGAGTTTATATCTCCAAATTTATTTATCTCTTCATCGGCAGAATCACTATATAACATTTTTTGATTATCAAAAAAAGAAGTTACATTATCAGACCAAGAATTAATAAAATCATTATCTGCTCCTAAAGCTTGAGCAACAGTTGGTGCTAAATTAGCAAGACCCTCTCCACCACCAATAACTAAACCATTATAAAGTCCTGCACCTGCATCAGCCCAAAATCCTTGCTCGTATTCTTCCCCTTCAAAAGCGTATCCTTCTTCAAGACCAGTAGCTTCAGTAGGGTTTTGTCTAGCTAATGAAGTTTGAAGATTAGTTCTTAAATCATTAGTATTATAACCTAAAGAATCAATAGCGGCATTTCCTGCTTCTAGATACTTTTGACTATTATCCTCTTCATTTTTTTCAACGTTTTCAGAGGACGAACTATTATCTCTTTCATATCCTTCTACTTCGTAAATTTTAGGAGCTTGCTTAGTAACTTCTTCTTGTGCCATAATTTTAGTCTTCTTCTCTATTTTGAACTGAAAGAGCGTATGATTTATTTACTTCTTCTTCTGTAAAACCTTTATTATTTTCTCTTATATACTGCTTAATTTCCTCAGCTGATTCGCTAACTGCTTGGTCGTTGTCTAGCTCATTTACTGACGCTCCTCTATTTTCATATTTGTTAGTAATATTAACATATTGATTTATTTGATCTTTTTGAAATTGACTAGACATCGTTCTTGTAATATCTACATAGACTGTACCATTTACAAGGTCAGTGCTACCGTTAAGATCTAGTGCTTCATAACCAAGATTTGTTTCATCAGCATTTAAAAACGTCCAATTGTTTCTTGAAGCATTATCACCAAGACCATTATAACCTATAAGATTTTCTTTATGAGGATTACCTTCTATTGGTTGATCTGCTCTATAGGAAACATTTGCTTCTATGTATTTCCTCCCATCAGGTGCAACTACATATTTGTCTGAAAGAGTTAAATCTAAAGCGTTATCTAAAACTATACTCTTTCTAGTAATAGGATCAATAGCAGTAATGTTTTTGCTAAAGCCATTAGTTGATCTTGTTTTTGCATTATATATTAAATTGTATTTATCTTTAAAAAACTTTGATTCTTTTGGCCCTAACTCCTCTCGTACTTCTTTTCCTGATTCTTTAGCACGCAAAGCAGCTCTTTGAAGTTTTGGCCCTGTTTGATTAAGTTTTATTGTTCCACTAACACCACCTGCCCCACGAGCTGAAGCACTATACTTAGCGGCTTTAGCTGCTTTTTCCATATCAGCATATTTGTCTTCCTTACCCCAATACCAAGGTTTACCTGATTTCATTTTAGACACACCGTATTCCTCAGCTACTTTAGTTGCATACTCTTCACTTGCACCTTGCTCTATAGCGTACAAGTATATATCATCCGTAGTAACAACAGCAGCGTTATATGGATCATTAGGATTTTTAGTTGTTTTAGAAAACTTTAACGGATCTAATTTAACTTTTCTTTCAGCTCCATTGTAACTTAATTTATTTATAACTCCATCTTGAAAAAGTTTAATTTCTTGTTCCATTGTAACTTCTTCTGTTTTAGTCACAGGATTTCCATTCTTGTCAAGTTTAGGTTTTCCGTTTTCCATAACGGGAATTTCAACATTTACGTTTTTAACATATTTACCTTCTGATTTATCTTTAATAAAGTTTGACATATTAACTTTATTTAAAGCTGCGTTTTTTACAGCTTCAGAACCTAGTATAGTTCTTTTATATTCACTTAAAGCTGAGATACCACCAGTAGACATATAAGCCTTTAAGTTTCCGTTAACAGCGGCAATACCTTTATATATGTTTCTTCTTGCGTTTTTTTCCTCTTCTTGAATACGACCTTGATCTTCTGCTAAAGCATCTAATTTAGATATTTCATCAAAGTATTCTTGCATACCTTGCTCAATCTGATTTTGATCGGCTAAATCTTTTTGTGCTTTTTGTTCTCTTTTTTCAAGAAGCATTAAGTTTTGCATCTTGTCTTGACGCTTTTGTGCCCAATTATCTTGGCCTCTTAATGCTGAATATAAACCCCAATCTGCTCCCATAGTTTTTATCTTATTGTAAAAATAATACAAATATTAATATATACTAATATTACGATGTACTACTTTTTTTTATTTCTTTTATCAATGTCTTTTTGAAGTTTAGTTATTGCTTGCTGATCTGTGTTTTCTCTAGATTTTTTTGCGTATTCTCTATTTTGTCGCATAGATGAAATTTGCTCATTCATATACGTTTGATACTGACTTCCTTTACCGTATTGTTTTTCAAACTGAACTCTTTCGCTAGCATTATTATAAGAATCTCTTGCTAAAGCTGCACCTTCTTTTTTGTTATTTGCAATTTCATTGTATTCGTCTTCAAATTTCTTTCTTTGAATATTTTCATCAGTAAGAGCTGCTCTAGCAAATTCTTTTCTGTTATCTCTTCTTACACCTTGATCTATAGCGGCTATTTTACCAAATGAATCTTGAAGTATCTGAGCTTGATTAGAAGCACCTAATAAAGCTGAAGATGATCCTGCACCTCTATATTGCTTCATTCCAAATTCAAATCCAGTCTTAGCTTTGTTAACCATATAATTTTCTTCCTCTGCAGACAATCCTTCATTTTTCATTCTACGAGCATCATCAGCATATTCGTTATACATTTGACCTGTATTGTAATCGGGCAATTCTTCAGTAGCTCCTGCTAATCCAATTACACCTTTTCCAATATCTGCCATAGTTCCTAATATGGCATCATAATCTTCTTCTTCTTCTTCGGGAATCTCTGAGGTAACTTCTTTTTGATTTTTAATAAAATCAATAGTTTCTTGATCTAAACTGTTTTGACTGTCAATATAATCTTGATCTACGAAACCTGCAACCTCTTTAACCTTATCGCTATTAGATCCAACTATATTAGTAGGGTCAATTTCACTTGCTGTTGGTTTTACTTCTACTTCTGTTTCTGTTTCTGTTTCTGTTTTTGCTACAACTCCTTCTTTATCATTATCTATTGTTTGTTGATTGTTTAATAACTCATCTTTTTTTTGTGTAGCTGTTTCTGATTCATTAATGTTTTCAGGTATATTTAAACCATTAAGATAATTCATAGCGATCGTTAACTGATCGCTATCTCCATATTCAGGTCTTTTAGAAGAATTAACAGAACCACTAAGATCTCTTTTTACTTTACCGCCAGAGTAAACTTCTTCTCCAATCGACTTATAACTCTCAATTTCAAGTTCTTTTTTTGCAAGGTTTTTATTAAAAATTTTAGTTTCTTTATTGTATGTATCGTATGCTATTTTAGCAGATTTAAGCTTTTCAGCACTTAAAGAACCATTTAAAGATTGTCGTTTAATTTTTTCTAAGTTTTCTTTTCTTTGTTCTTTCTGCTCCTTTAAATATGCTTGTGATTCAGGAATAACAATATTTTTTAATAACCTTTCTCTTATTTTTAATCTTTCTTTATCTAAAGCTAATCTTTCTTTATCTCTACCTCTATCTTTACTGTTGTCTAGTTTTTCCCAAAGCTCCCTTCCAAACCCTTCAAATTTATTTTCTTTTATTTCTATCTTTTCTTGAACCTCATCTTCTTTTATTTTAGTAATTTGTTCAGCAAACTGTAATTCTTTTTTGTTTAAATGGTTTCCTTTTTTTACTTTCTTTTCTAAATCAACTAATTCATTTTCATAAGTTGCTTCTAAAGTGTACCTTTTTGCGTTATTAGCATCATCTTTGGTTCCAAATTTATGATACCATTTTCCATCGGAAAGATAAGTGTTATTACCTATTACTTCTACTTCATTTTCTTTAAAAGAAAAATAGTTATGAGTTTCTCCATCAGGGTTAGTCCAAGAGGTTTCGTACTGAGTAGTACCGTTTCTTTCAACTTCTTTATTTTGAAAATTAATTATTGTTTTTTCTGAGTTTTTAGGTGATGGCTTATATCCTTCTTTAAAACCACTTTTAATGTGGTTAGAAGGATCTACGTGAGTTTTTGTCTGCGTACCTAATTCTCCTGTAAACACCCTATACTTAACGTGAGGGCCTGTACCTGAGCCAGAGCCTATGCCGTACCCACCTATATCATCTCCTCTTTTTACTTTTTTCCCAATTATGTCTTTTTGCTCTTGAGGAGTCATAGCATCTAAGTGCATATATTGAGATCTTGTACCATCATCGTTTTTAATTATAAGGTAATAGCCTCCCGATTTTTCTGCACCTGTACCTACTAAAGTTGGAGATCCTTGTAACTTTGCTACTTCTACAACACCATCTGTTAAAGATATAACTCTTTTATTATCAGTTAAAATATCTATTCCCTTAGAATGTTGTCCTTCTCTGTTTTTAAAATTCTGACCTCTTATTCCATAAGGATCTGTAATAGTTATAGTTCTATCTCCTAAAACGATTTGTTCTTTATCTTTTAAAGTATTGCTTGTCTTAGTATTTTCTGTAGTTTCGTTTTCTTCATCATCTGTAGTAGTATCTTCTGTAGAAGAAGCGACAGGAGTATCAACAGTAGGAATAGTAGGATCTGAAACACCTTTAATTTCTTCTTGTTGTATATCGTCTAAGCTAATGTCATAATTATCAGTTTTTTCATTATACGTTCCTTCTATTCTAAGAGAAGATTTTGGATCATTATATATACCAACTTTTTTAAGTTTAGCCCTTCTTTCTGTATTTTCTGTTTCTTTATCTTCAAAATACTTTTTGTATTCATCAGGATTATCTTGAGTACTACCAATTCTATGTTTCCAGGTTAATCCGTAAGCAGGATTCGGTTCTTCTATAGTATACCTTTCTTTTGTTGCAGGGTTTTTACCATCAGTTTTATAACCATCGTGTTTAGCAGCTTCAACTTGTTTTAACGTTATTTTGTCAAAGTTTTTAGGTAAAGGGTTCTTTCCTGAGTCATTCCATTTGTCTAAGGTTATATCTCCTGCTGCGTAAGCTAACACATCTGTTGCCGATCTACCACTATTAAAATTCCAATCTGCTAATTCGTATATAATACTTGTATCTAATTTGTTAAAATTTTCTTCTCCTAAATCTTTTTTAACAGCAGGTATATAATAATCTTTTATTAATCCAATTAAGTCTTCTCTTGTTTCTATTTTATTATTAGTGTATGGGTTACCATCTGTAAATCTTTTTATAGTAAGGCTATCTCCTTGAAAACTTCCTTTTTTTGTTTCAAATTTAATTATTCTATCTGCTAATTTTTCAATTTGAGCATCAGTTAATCCTTTAGACATATCTTTTGTTTTTTATAATAAATTATAGTTAGACATAACAGAACGATTTCTTATCTTTTTTTGTTCCCGTTCTTCAGCATTATAGTAATCTTTAGTTTTCATACCGACCTCTATAAGATCTCCTGCCACACTTAATTTACTAGTAATTCCTTTTCTTGCTTTATCTTTTTTAACTTTTTCTTCTTCTTTTTGTAATTCTTTTAATTCTTTTTCTTTGTCGTCTGTATCGTTTTTTTCTTTTTGTATAGATTTTTGTAATTCCATTTCTACTTTATCTTCTTCTGAATCGGTTTTCATTTGATTTATTTCACTTCCAATTTTAGTATTGTTTAACACCTCATCTGCATTGATGTTTTTTGATGCGTTTTTAACTCCACTTAAAACTTGCTCCATAGCAGATCCTTCTCCTTTTCCACTTAATAAATTAGTAAATGTTTTTGTAGCTCCTGGTGTTTCTTGACCAGTAATCTTACCAATAAGATTAGTTAATTGATTTGTCCCACCTTTACCTATAAAACTACCTGCTTTATTTAAAAGAGATGAACCTGCTTCGCTTGTTAAAGCATCACCTGCTACATCACCTGCTACATCACTTGCTACATCACCTGCTACATCACTTGCTACATCACTTGCTATGTCACCTGCTACATCACCTGCTATGTCACCTGCTACATCACCTGCTGCATTACCTGCTACATTACCTGCTATGTCACCTGCTGCACCAGATGAACCTCCTGAAGCAACCATTGCAGCAATTTTAGCTGTAACTTTTAATTGGTCAATTTTTTGAGAATAAAACTCTTTGTCAGACCCCTTTATTATTGCACCAGTGTCACCATCTCCTGCAATTTTTTTTGCTATTTCTCTTTGAGCCATAGCTGTTATTGGAGAAAAAGTACCCGTAATTTTACCAAAAGTATTCTTTTCTCCTTTTTTATTATAACCCATTAACTGCAATCCTATTTTTGATGCACCCGTTGCGTATTTAGGAGTAACGTATTCTTTCTGTTTTGAAAGTTCTGAATTTTTTGTAAATAATGCCATATTAAATTCTATTTGATATTCTACTATTTGTAATTAAATTGTAAAGTTTAACGGGTATATTATCATTGTTTTTAAATTCAAAAATAAAACTCACCCACTTACCTCTAACTCTATCTTTTTGCAACAATGTTCTAACGGGCATCCTTATACTGTCTTCAAGATATTTTAATCTTGTATCTGATTGTACGTTATAATAATAATTCTGTTTTTCTGTGCTAAATAAAAATCTACTATAATCAGTATAGCCTTGTTCATTAGAATTTAATCTTATAGAGTCAAAAACTTTTGAAGCATAATCATCTTCGTTAACACTTAATGTAATATACGATTTATAACTTTGACCATAATAGTTTGCTTTTAAAGTATTAAGGTTATGACAATAAATTTTATTGACAATATTAGGATAATCTTTATCTTGACTAAAAAATAAATTTCTATAGTTAAAATAAAAAGTAGGCCTAAAAGCAAAGAACCCCTGAAAAGCGTTTAAATCTTCATTATACATCACAGTGCTTCTAGCAGGAGATATGTCTTCTAAGGCAACTAAAGTAGCCACCCAAGCAGACCTGTTGTCATTTCTTTTTATTTCGTAGTACTGTCCTGCCAATACAGTAGCAATAGTAGACACAACCCCCGTTGTAGCGTTAGCAGATCCTAATAAAATATTAAGACCACCTATTTTATTTGCTACATAATAAACAGAAGAATTGTTGTCGTTTAAAAGCCAAGTTGTTTGAGGAAAAATTATGTTACCACCATTTCCTTTTACAAATATTGTATTATTATTTGAATAGTAACTATCAGAAACATTGTCTTCTGAATTTATAACAATATCATTTGTTATTTCTTTATGATAATCTCTAGCAAAAGTCCATAAAACATTGTTGTTTTCATAATCAAAAACACCACATATACCAAAACCTGCAGCAGGGCTATCTTTGTTATGGAAATTTAAACACTCGTACTTAAAAAATGTATGCAAACCTCTATTATCTGATAAAGAAGTTTTACCATCTCCTGCAAATCTTAAAGATTTTTTCTTATCTACATCAACCCAATATATAGACCTTCCTGAGTTAACCATAGAAAACTGATGTTGATTACCGTAGTTAGAAGATATATAGTCTATACCTTCTAGTTTAGAACCAGTACCAGTTGTAAGTCCTCCAACAGTAGAATTAATTAAAGTTCTTTCAGAAGCTCTCAACCTACCAAAGGCACTTTCTTGAAAAGAAAATATTTGATTGTTAAAATAAGTACTACTTGTTATCTGACCATAAGACCCGTTAATATCGTTTTTATCAAAAGCAAGAAACTCTCTCCAATAGTCTATTACATCTCCATATATTTTAGTTCCTGTATATCTCCATCTTACAGGGTATTTTGTAACTAAAGAAAAATCTTGTGGCTCTGAAGTAAAAAACCTAACAACTTCTCTTTGAAGAAGAACACCATTAAGGTTATACTCTTCTAGTAATTTACCTGAAGCTTCATTGTTTAATCCATTTCCCCATAAATAAGGAGAAGGAGTATTACTTCCAGAATAAGTTGCTTGATCGTAAGTGTCTTGAGGTTTTGCAGCAACATTTGGGTACAAAGGCTCTTGAACAGAAGAAGCTTGCCTCATTGCGTAATTCAACGTGCTTTCGTAAGGCATACATATACCGTGAGCAATATCAGCTTCTTTAGGATTAATATTATGTCCTTCAGAAGGATTGTTAACATATCTCGGATATTGTCTTAAAAAAGCAAAATAGTCCACATAACAATCTCCACCCCAAACATCTATATCGTTATATACATCTAACGGTGGAGTATTAAAACTAGGATTATTTATAGGTTGAAAATGACCAGTGCTATAAAAAACTGTTTGTTCTAAAGAAACTTCAGTTAAACCTCCATAAACAGCAATATTAGGTCTTGTATAGTTTACCAATAAACCTCCCATCATACCATCTTGATTAGAGTCGTAGGTTTGTTTGCCTAAGACACTTTTTGTTAAAACATTGTTAGTATTGTTCCACGCTAAAGTTTGATAGTAAGTTATGGGTTTTTCTTGACCCCTATACTCTCCTCCTAGTTCCCCACTTATAATAACTCTACTTGAAGCAGTATAACCTTCAGGGTTTTCAGTAACACCTTCTCCGTTAGCTCTCCAATGAGTTTCATTTACTAAAGTAATTGGATTAGAAGGATTGTAAATTATTTGAGAAGCAAAAGTAGTAGTTATAGAATTAGTTATTTCAATTTCATCTAAATAACTTGGGAAACTAGTATAAGTTCCAGGGTTTGCAGGATTAAAATGATAATTATTTTTAGATTGATACTGTTTATTTATTGTATGCTGTCCTCCTTGATAAACTTTGTCAATTACATCCCAAGCATAATAAGTAAAAAAAGCTCTACGTATTGATGCCCCTGCTCTGTAGGTAGGACTAGGATTGTTATATGCTTTTCCAAAAGAAGAACCTACTATTTTAAGCCTATCTCCTGTCTGAAGAATAGGAACTATAGAAGTGTCAAAGTCATAATCAGGAGCATAGTAAGCTAATATGTCTTCTCTATCATAAAAATCTTCGTCTGAGTGTTCTTTCCTGTAACCCAAAAACTTAGTACCACCTAAAGCACCAGATGAAGCAGGAGCTGGAGCCCACCTTTGATTAACAATGTGCATAGGTCTAGTATACCTAGTAGAGCTTGAACTAGAATCTGCTCTATCTCTAAGGCAGGGAAGTGCCAACCCTTGAGCCAATATAGTAGCATCTCTATCTGCCCTCACTATAGAAAATCCTGATATTTTATTTTTAACAGCAGTTAAATCTAACCCTCCTATCCTTAATCCCATAATTCGGATTTTAGATATATTCTGAACTGGATCAGTAGAGTCTTGATCGTACAAGTCATCTCCTGCGTTACCTGCGTAAGTATCTCCGTAGTTATCAGTTAGCCAAGGGTACTCAGCAAGAGTACCGTTAAAAGTAGATTTAGTAACACCATCAGCTTGCAGTCTTTCCCAAGAATAAGCTAACCCTGTTTGTTCAGGAAATTTAAAGTCGGCTAAGTGTAAAGCAAAAAGAGGTATTCCAACATCATCGTGAGCAACAAGGGCAAACCTATAAGTTTCTCCTCTCCAATATCCACTAAACTCTTTATCTACTTGAGTTCCTTTATAATTTACATAATCGTCAATAACATCGTAAGTTAAATTTTCAACTTGATTTAAACTTTTTGTATATGTTCCTGATGCTTTTGGATTTTGATGAGTTAAAGGTGGAGTAAATTTATTTTCACTATCTAATTCATCACTTCTCATTTTTTTAAAAAGAGGAGTAATCTGCATATTAGCAAATATAGATTCCTTTTCAGCATCAGTAAAAACGTCAACACTTTCTATAATGTTTCCGTAATAAAGAGTTGAGTCTTTTATGTCTAAAGTTTTAGCAGCTCTAATACCTACAAAACTAGAAGCAATAGTTTCTGCAATAATAGGAGTTCCTGTCATTGAGGTATGGTCAACCGTAATGTTGTTATTCGCAGGAATAATTTCTTTAGTAAATATTTTTACTTCTGAAGTTATATCTTTAGTTTCTGAATATAAATAAGCAATTTCTATAAACTCATACCTACCATCAATACCTTTTATAGTAATTTTATTACCATAAGAAGAATTATTTCCACTACCTTCCATTTCATAAAGATTCCAGTTTGTTGAATTAATACTATCTGAAGTAAGAAAAGATCTTCTACTAGGAGTTGTCCAAGGAGAAGCATAACCATCAGCAGTTATACACCTATAAGAATATTGATATACACCTGTTTTTAAATTACCACTAATTCTTTGATTGTAAAATAAAATACCAATAGAATGTTTTGGCTGTGAGTTAATAGCGTGAACACTTAAAGTAACAGCCGAATAGTTATTAGCGTTTCCTTTACCCCCACCATCATACTTAAATGTGAAAACTCTAGGAGAATTACTATCTTCTTCTACACCATCTACCCAGTAAACTCTTATAGTGTTGTCGTTTTCATAAAGAAACCTAGCTTCAATTTGGTTTTGACTTTTAAAGTTTAACCTATTTGCCGCACCAACAACAGCCCTGTCATTAAATAAAGTTTTATACGTTCCAACACCTTTTTCGTCTGAAGAAAATAAACCTATTTCACTTCTTATATCTGCAAGACCACCTGCTTCATACACACTAAATATAACCTTAACGTTGTTATCTCCAATAGCCCCTATAGGAACATATTTAAAAGGATCGGTACCACTGTCAGGAAGAATAGAAAAAGATAATTTGTTACCACTCTTAACAACCCAATCAAAATTACCATTATCGTTATATATAAGACTTCCGTTCATTGAGTCTTTATAACTTTGATTAGATTCATTAATGTCAGAAACATCTTGAACTAAACCTTTAGAAAATTTACTTATAGATCTTTTCATTAAAAGAATTGTTTAGGAGGTAAAGGTAATAGTTGATTCCACATATTTCCAAGATATTCAAGTTCTTTTTGATCGGGCATCTCGTCATCTCCTCTTGCTTGAGCGCAAAGCCAATACCATCTTTGTTCTAATTCTTTAAATATAGCGTGAGGCAGTTTTCCTTTGTAAAATTCAATAGATTTATGTCGCCACATAATATACTGAGTTACAGCGTCTTCGTGATTTTTAGAAATTAAAGGCCAACCATCATCATCGGTTTCTAATCCTTGATAAGAAATACCTATTCTAGTTCCATCTTCTAAACTGTTAACATATACATAACCATTAACAATAGAAAAAACACTAGCTGTACTTCCTACGTTACTGTTGTACCCAAAATTAAATCCTAAGTTATCATTTCTAAATTCAGCTGATACACCAGTGTTTATATTAGCCGCTTGACCTTGAGCAAGGTTAGAGGAATTTTCTTTATTAAACATTCTAAATTCTCTATAGGTAACGTTTAAAAAACTAGAACCTATCTTAATACCTTCTAAATAACAAAAGTTAGGAGGTAAACAAGCTTTTTTATTTTTAATTTCTAATTCACACTCATAATGTTTGTAAGAGTTTTTAGATCCTATCTTTAATTCTGCATCTTGCGCCCATCTTGCAAAATCATCTACATAGTTGCTAACGTTAGTTAGTCCTAAATTACCAACAACATTACCAATAATTCTATATAATGAAACTTTTTGACTATTCATATTATTTTATTTTTCTTATAAAACCCTCTCCTTTATACTTAGGCGTGTAATCTATGTAATCAAAACCTCTTTCAACTCTTTTCATCATTGCAGAGTTAAATCTTTTACCCTGTTTTAATTCGTGAGTTCTCCATTTTTTATCAACTTCCCAATTTAGATAGTACCAAAACCAATTAAATTTTTTAACACACTTTAAAGAATCTACTTTTTCAGAAACATACTTTCCGTTTAAAAATCTTATTCTAATTGGTTTTGGCATAAACCTATCTATTTTTCTTTTTGCAATTCTAAGTTCTCCAAATCTATTATAAAGCCTAAATCTTTTACCATCTATTAATTCAGTTATTAAATATTTAAAATACAACCCAACTACTCTTCTAAATTCTTTGTAAGTTATTTTTCTTCTATTGCAGTTGTTTAATTTATTTAAATCATTGTTTAAATCTTCTTCAATATTTTTAAACAAACCATAAGTATTGTAAACACCTTTGTTATCCTTTAATTGGATTTTCGACTCCTTGTTCGTCTTTAGCATTACTTGTTTCGTCTTCTTTAGTTTGTATTATCATATTAAGCTCTTTTTGCATTATAGAGCCTGTAACATATTCGTACATACTTAAAGGCATAGGGTATTCATCCTTCATAGGATCGTAGCACTTAGGAGTACACCCTTCAGTAGGCCATTCGTAAACCTTAGTGGGATCTTCAAAGACACCTCTAACATTTATATACTTCATATCTACATCGTTGTTATATAGCTTTATATACATTGTGTTTCCAACAAGGTAACACCTACTCATCTGCTTACCAAAAGCAGTTGACTCTTTAAATATACTAACGTCTGAAGAATCTAAAATAAAAGGACTTCTTTTATCTATCTTACCTACAAATAACAATCCTCTATTGTAAGGAAAGTCAACAAGTTTTGGAAGTTCTATTTTTTTAATTTTACAACCCCATTCAACTTTAGGACAATTGGAATCAGCAGCATCAACTTCTAATAACGGAATAACACCTAAGTCTTGAACCATTTGTGGATCAATGTTTTTTCCGTAATCAGTAATGTTTAATATGCCCTTAGCTCTATAAGCTCTAATCCAAAATTCTACTTGTCTAATGGTTAAAGTAGAATCGTCATTATTTCCTTGACCTGAAGCAGCTAAGTTTTTAATATTATATGATAATTCACTTAAAGTCATAATTAATTATTTATATGTTATAAATATATAAAAAAAAAGGGGGATAAAACACCCCCCTCTATATACTTTAAAGTAAGATGTTTACTAGAACTTAAGAATCAATCCTGCACCTTGACCAACAGGAACAAAAGCTTTAACTTCTTTTACTATCTTACCTTCCGAGTCAATAAACGGAATTGCAGCATCTTGCTTATAAGTAAGTAAAACAGTATCGTAAGTAGCTAAAGTAATGTCAGCTGCAGCAATACCTGCTGATTTTAATACCGCAGGAATACCTTCTGCCTGAGTAACACCTGTAAAAACAGCAGCAACAGTACCTGAAGCACTTGCTGTATATGATGTTACACTAAAGTTGTTACTTACAACACTAGAAGAAGTAATAGTTAAAACACCTGCAACATTAGCTGCACTTGCAATACCAGGGATTCCTTCTAATATAGAAGCTTCTATTAACCCTTTAAAAGCAACAGCGATGTTAGTTACAGAAACATTAGTTACAGTATGAACAAAGTTTTTAATGATTGTTTGCGCACTGTCTTTAATTGTTAAAGTAACTCTAATTTGATCGTTAATAGCGTAAGTACCTGCAAAAGTAATTACAGATTTTGAAGCAACACCTGGAGCTGTAGCAATTCTTACTGGTGTATTAACAACAAAACTAGCTTTAGGTAATTGAAATTTTGGCCCGATATTAACATACTCTACACCTGCAATAGTTGTATTTGCCGCAATGTTAACGTTTGAAACGATTGGAAATAATTTTCTCATTTTTTTTAAATTTATTTAATTAATAATTTTTTATGAATATCTAAATGTCATAGAATTGAAAGTCGGAAAAACTACAACTTTGTTTTCTTTAATTTCTTCTACCTTAAAAAAAGTAGAGTCATAAAGGCTACATAAGTCATTAAAAGTTTGTGTTGCTTTTCCTATATTTACGCCCGATTTAATTTTTGGATACTCTATACCCAGTTCGTCTAATTTTGAAGCAACTTCTGCTTTTGTTTTAAATAGTTCTTCAGCTTTCATATCTATTGAATTTTTGATTCTTGACTTTGCACCTGATAACCGAATTGATCTTCTACGTTTCCTAACATTTTTCTAACAGCGATATTAACTATCTCTTCGTGACAAGAGGCAGAAAGCTCGCAGTTTACATTATTTGCAGGAGTAGCGATATCGTTTACTACATTAACAGGCGTTTTTAAATATTTTATAATAACATTAGTAGGACTAGTAGTGCTGATAATATTTACAACGTTATTAACCCCATCATTCTCTTGAGTATAACCAGGGTTTTTATCGTCATTTATATTAAAAGGATCTAGTTGATTTCCAACTTCATCGTCAAGCTGAATAGGAGGGATTTGCCTTGTAGTAATCCCTCCACAGCCATTAGTAACATCTCCCCTTAAACTCAACACATATCTAAATTCCGTAATACTACTTAAATTAAGTTGTGATATAGACACTGTTCCATAAGAAAGGCTCTTAACAAGAGGTAACAACTTTTCCCTTATCTCTTCGTTATATTCAAAAAAACGATACGAACTATCAAGAAACTCAATTTGTGCTAAATTAATAAACGTGTCTTTTTCGTCTGAATTAAACCAAGCAGAATCAGCCTTGTCAATCAACAAATCACATAAATTGTGCATCTCTATAATAGTCATTATTTAACTTTTTTAAAGTTCATTTTTTTAATTAACTCAGATTCTAGGTCTGTGTTATCTTTTAAAAATTGTAAACTAACATCAAAGGTAGTTCCTAAACCAATTTGACCAAATAAGTATCTTCCGTTCTTAACGACAATCTCTTTAGACTCTAAAGCTCTGTATAACAAAACTTTACAATCATAATCAGGAGATTCGATTTCAGAAATTACTTTTAAAGCTCCTAACGTTTTTGCTCCACCTGTTTTAGATTCAGCAAACTCATATAAGGCTCTTTTTAAAACAATATCTGAAGAACCAGGCATTACTCTAATTTGAACAACTCTTGCTAAGTCTTTAAGCCCTTCAGTATTTAAGTTAGTTATCATAGAGTCTGCTTTTGCAGCAGCATCTTTTCTAGCAACATAAGCTGTAGCTTCATCATCAAAATTATATAACAGTAATAAAGGATTAGAACCATTAACATAAATAGGATGATTTTTCAAATGAACGTATTCTAAACGATCATTATCTCTTAGCATATTTAGTTTTTTCTTTTTAGTATATTTTACAACTCTAGAATTTCCATTAGCGTCAATAAAAGGCTTGTACTCCGTAGAGCCTGACTCGTCTTCAAGGTTGTAGTCCCTAAGCGTAACTGAACCAGTACGCTTAGGATCTTTCATTCTTACTTCTACAACTCCTTCTTTTGGAGCACCTTTCATTAATTGTGCTATTTCTTGTTTATTATAACTTTCTTGAAACATTTTCTTTTCTTTACTTAATTAATAATTTTTATGCGTAAACTAACTGACCACAAGATAAAGGATTTCTTACAATTATAGCAGACTCGTCTAACCATTCAACTGTAAAACCATCTCTAGCATTAGCAGAAGTCATAGAACTTTGATCGAAAGGATTCACCATTCCTGGGATATACTTCATAATCATAGATCTTTTAATTCCACCTGCACCTTTAATTGCTCTTTCTACGTTACCTTGTCCATCTTCATAACTCCAATCCATAAACACCATTCTAAATGATTCTTTAGGGAAACCTGAAACAGGATCAATATCGTTACCGTGAATTTGTGGATCATCAAATAATGGACAATCAACTAAAGTCATTCTATGCCCTAAAGCATTGTATGATGTAAAGTTAACTCCAATCTCCATATCTTTACCAACAGCTGCGTCATAAACTAAGTTACCATCAGGGTAAACTAATTCTTTCATAGCTTCGTGAAAAGCAACTCTTCCTGCAGTTCCTGTGAAAACCATCCAGTGATTTCCTTTTCTTCCTGTATTTAAAGATAATTGAGCTAAAAAGTCAGTCAATCTCTTTTCAGTAAGAGTACCGTTGTAAGTGTCAATGTTTGCAGAATCAATTTGTTTTAACAAACCATCTCCTTTTACAATAGGCTTACCTCCATCATCAAATAATTGACAAACACCGTTAGCATCCATTGTACTTGTAGAATACCAAGAGTCAAGTTCTTTTTGATACATATACTCTTTCTGAGTACTTTCTTGTGCAGTAAAGTACCACAGCTTTTGACCATTAGATTCAATCCAAGTAATGTCTGTTAAAGCAGAACCTGTTACAGTTTTAGACTTTCTTGTAATACCTAAATAGTTTGTATACCAGTCAGGGAATACAGAGTTCTCATAACCTCTTTCTGAACCTTCAGGGAAAGCAGAAGCAACAGTGTTAGCAGTTAAACCTGCAGCAGTGTTAATAGCTCCAATAACTTGAGTAGCGTCATTAGTCATTAACTTCATTCTGAAAGTGTAACCACCTGCAGTAGGTAATGGCTCAGATAAAATAAGACCTTGAATACCTCCTTTAAATCTTACTACATCGTTAGGGTTGAAGAAGTTTTCTTCAAACTCAACTGTAAATACAGCCCCTGCAAGACCTGTACCAACTAAAGTACCAGTACAAGTAGAAGGTCTGTTATGTCTTCCTTGGATAGCCCACTTAACTGTAATATCTCCAACTATTTCTTCTTTTGCGAAACGAGATGTTCCATCTGTAAAGTATGTTAAACAATACTGTGGGTACTGCTGAATTAACTTACTTGAAATTTCAGGGTATTTTAATAGCCCTGTTACTAACGCATTTGATTCTAGCGTTTCTTTTCCGTATTTTCCTGAATAAAACTTCATTTTTTTTATCTTTTAATTTAATTTAATTTATTTGCTTAAAAACTTCGCAGGATCAAAATCCCCTGTGTCAGTAGGATTTGTAAACCTTTGAGGTTTTCTTTTATCGGGAACACCAATTTTATCCAGTATTTCCCTTCTTCCGTTTTGCCTCCCGTTGTTAATTAATGCGTTTTTTAAAACATCTCTGTTTCTCCACAACCAACTACTTTCTGCTAGAGTTTTTTCACTTTCGGTTATCTCTTTGAGATATTTACCGCTAGTTACATACTCTGTATGGTTTTTCCTAACTTCTGGTAAGTTGTCAGGATTACCCGTAATTTTGAAACTAAATAAGGTATCAACGCTTTGCATATAATTCCCAAAAGATTCAACTGCTTCTGTGTGACTTTCTTCCTGCTTTGCAGATTCCTGTTCACGTTTATTTATAATATTTTGATTTTCTGCCTTTACAGCTTTTTCAATATTGTTCCTAATTTTTAAAGCTTCTACTTCAATAAGACCTGTATCTAAAAGCCTATCAATAGCGTAATCAAGCTTGTCTTCTTTTAAACCATCAGCTTCAAAACTTTTTCTAACTAACAATTCATCTTCTAATTTAAGAAAATTATTTAAATCATCAAGCCTTTTATTAGATACAACACTTACTGGCCCTTCTTTTAATTTATTATTCTCCTCAACTAGTTCGTTTAAAACCTGTTTTAACTCATCAATGTTTTCAACTTCTAATCCTAACTCATTAGTAAACGTTTTAAATTGTTCTTGAGTTACTTCAGAATTATTATTTTCATTATTATCTTCTGATTCCTTATTAACAATTTGCTCTTCTTCTGTTTTTTCTTCTTCTGTTTTTTCTTCTTCTGTTTTTTCTTCTTTACTTTCAAGATCAGGCCAAGCAAGAGTATTGTCCTCTTCCTCTTCTTCTGTTTTTTCTTCTGTTTCTTCTTCTTCTTCTTCTCTAGACGAAAAAGCCTTTGGATCAAAAGCTTCTATTTTAAAATCGTCATCACTATTAGTGTTTTCCGAAACAACTTCTTTATTGTTTTCTAAATTATCTCCTGCCGATTCTGTTAGTTCTTGTCCTGAATTTAATTCATCAACATTTAAAACTGGTTCATTTTCTGTGCTTTCCATTTTCTTTACTTTTTTTTATTTTATAAATTATCTGTGTTTATATTTTGAATACTTTCTTCTTCAGACATTGGCTGACCACCTTCTTCTATAAACTCTTCAGCGTTTGATTCGCCTAACATCATTTTATCTAACTCTTGTTTGTTTTGAACGTCCATAGAGTCTTCTTGATGATCTAGCTCTTCATTAGCTATGGACAGCTTAGTGTCGCTATTTAACTTAGCAACTTCTAAATCTGCTTCTGCTTTAATTTGAGCAACCTGAACAGGTATTTGCATTTTCTGAGAATTAATCTCATTAGCTTGTTCTTGTGCTGCAATCTTTCTTTCTTCCATTTGAGTCTGCTCTGCTTGAACTGATTCAAGACCTGCTGTCAATATGGATTCTAATTCACTTGCTGTTTCTCCATTCACAGCTTTTATAGTAGCTATAGGATCTAAAGCACCTGTACTAGAGAAGTTATTAATTAACCCCATCATAGTTTGTTTTCTTTCTAGCTCTTTAGAATTATTTTTAACAAAAATACCGTACTCATCTAAAGCTACAGATTTGTCTATATTAAATAACTCATAACCCATATCTCCAAATACATTCACCATATATCCATCTTCCCCCCAACAGTATTTCATAAGGTTAGACATACCTTGAAGAACTTCAGAAACTAATTTAAAGTGTATATCAAATAAAGGAGCTGTTATTAATGTAGATTGCATTACACTTCTTTCGTTTACACCAACAGCATCACTCGTTTTGTTTACACCTGCTCTACTTGCAGTAATACCAGTAAGCTTATCTGCAGTTTCTTCAAGCATCATTTTAAGATTGACCATCTGACTAACAGACTGACTAAGTGTAAAGTCAATATCTTTCCATTGATTAAACGTACTCATTTGACCTCCCTCTTGTTTAGAGTTAATCATAATAAGCCCTGAGTTTTTTGCGTGATACATAATATCACTTAAAGGAACGTTCTTTGGTTTTTGAGAAACATCGTAAACAATTGCTTTACCACCAGATCTAGCTAAAGCTCCCTCAATGTGAAACATAACTATGTTGTATAATATCTGAATGTTTTTTAAAGCATCTACTATAGAAAGAGTAGTTCCACTAAAGTTGTTTCTAATTACACCATAAAAATCTAATTTAGTATTAGCGTAATTTTCTTCGTATCTAATTTGATTAGGTTTTGCTCCCCACTTAATAAGCATTTCGTGTCCAATCTGAATTGCTTGCCTTACCTCTGTGATAGCTTTCTTTTCAATCTTTTCCCCTTTCTTTGGCTTGTAATCATCACTAACCATTTTGTGATAATCAGAATCTTTATCGTATTTATTAGGACTAACCTTATAGTTAATCATTTTAATACTTTTCCATTGCATATCGACAACTCTAACTCTTAATCCGTTAGTTCCATCAGCAGGCATATAGCTGTTGCTAGAATTATTATCGTTATACCATTGTGTTTTTTGATTTACAAGTTCTTCTAGCTTATTTACTTCTGAAGAGCTTAATTCAAACCTATCAATTATTTCATTAATAGTATACCAGTTATCAACCCCTGCGTACAGAGAATCTTGTAAGTTTTCTTTATCTCCATCTTGGTCATAGACAATTTGTCTAGGATCTATTCTTTCACAATAAGGCGTTCTGTTTTTAACATACACCCTGTAAAACTCCTTACTTGTAATTTGTAAATCGTAAAACCCTCTCTTAAAAGTAGACTTTAAGTCCCATTTTTCTATAAGATATTTTAGACCAACAGTAACTTGTTTTTCGATATTAGTCCTGTAGTTCATTTTCATAAACTGTTCTACGTCTTCAGGTATTTCTTGACCTAAATCTTCATCAGGAATTGGTGTTTTAGTTACTTCTTCTATTTTTTTTCTTTCGGGTTTTAATATTGTTTCAGCAGCTATTGCTACTAACTCTTCTGTTTTTCTTCTTATAGCGTTTCTGTTTATAACATTAACTGTATACTGAAGAGGTTGAGTTATTAATTCTCCTGCTAATAAATCTAACTTGTTTTGTATTAAAGGAAAGTTAACTAACCTTGCAGGTGCAGTCATTCCGTACATATCTGTTATGTACTTAAACTGATCTTTGTTAAATTCTCCCGAAGCTATTAGATAATTTTCATAATCTTTAGTCTTGCTACTAACGTTAGTATCTACTTTTTCTTGTTTTAAAAAATAAGCAATACAGTTCTTATGCCACTGCTCATCTTTCTTACTTTCAGGTATGTTTTGTCTAGGAAACTCCATATATATACTTATTCAAAGTCGTAATCAAAGTTAGCACTTTTACTCTTTGTATCAAACTTACCATTTTTTTCTGAATAAACGGAAACAACATTGCCATTTTTATCTGTTTGAAAATGAGGTATAAAGTCTTTACCCCTCTTCTCTTCTTGTTTAACGTCAACTATTTCTCTTGTCGCATCAACATCGTGAATAAGAGCCATACCAAAAGCCATAACTCTATCGGTATTGTCTTTTCCATATACAACAAACTCATTTAAAAGTTTCATAAAGTATATGTCTTCCCAGTGGTTTTTTATATACTCATCAACAAGCTCTGTAACTACTTTTTTCTGATAAGTCTTCATATGAATACCATACTTGTTAGTAGCTTGACTCCAAGGACTGTCTGCTGATCGAGGTCTTTCTTTAAGAAATCTAAGCATTTTATTTCTTTCAAAATATTTTAAAAAACCACTATCATTATATTCAACTAATATCTGACAATCATAATATATTGCCATCATTAAACAAGATTCGTAAAAATCTTCTTTGCTATAAGGCCTGTCTGTATAAAAAGCTACAGGAAGTTCTCCAACAATGTTTGTGTTTACAAATCTCCTATAAACACACATAGATCCTTTTGATCTATATTTCCTATCTCTCTTTTTTTTCTTAGAAGTTTTTATCTCTTCAAACTCATCATCAATATGATAAGGATCGACAGCCGCAACCTCTATGTTTTTAAACCCCTCTAAAGGGTGTTCTATTATTTCAAAAGGAAATTTATCTATGTCAGGGTTTGCCTCATCTATAGACCCATCGTCCATAACCCAAACAGGCTTACCACCAAACTGTCTTTTACCGTTAGATTTAGGCCATTCTAATTTTCCTCTTTGAACTAATTGAAAAGATTTATTAGTATTTATATTTGCAACTTGTGCGTTAATTTTTGTTAAATCAAAAGGCGTTTGTCCTGATTTTGTAAAAGCGTCTTCGGGTTTTAATGGCATTTCTTGAAGAAAAGCATAATAGTTTTCTAAAACGTTACCTTGCTTTTTAGCTTCTGCTCTTCTTTCAATATCTTTAGATGCTTCTTTTACATCTGACTCTCCTGTAGAAACATCAAAGTAACCTGCATACACCTTAGAAGCAGGTATAAACAAAGGAACTAAATTATAGTCTTCTGCATTGTAAAACATTTCCATAAAATCATCAGAGTCTACATTTATTTGATTGGCTGTACCTCCTATGATTGGTGTTCCAAACTGAATAGAACCTTCTCTAAAACACTCTTCATTAGCTTGATATGCTCTTCTTAATTTTACAAATTCACCTGCTTCCTCAAATACCATATAGTTTAAAGAAGTACCCCTAAAAGCGTTAGGCTTATCCATTACGCGATAGTGAAGCATAGACTTCATACCCCTCTCTATCCAAATACCATTTTCTTTTTGCTTATAACCTGACATCATAATGTCTTCGTTGTTATGTAGCATAGCATTTTTTAAATAACCAGGAAGTTCGTTATAAGAAAGTAAAAGTTTTTTTCTAAAATCCTGAACATACTCTTCTTTTTGAGCACCTAACCCGTTTTCACTGTGAGAGTAACAAGTCCATTCGTGCAAAAGTATGTTAACGTTCATAAAAGAAAAACCTTTTCGTCTTGCTTTTAAACATATTAAACCTTTACCTTCTTCTTTGCATTTATGAACAGCTAAAAAATATTCGTGATCTTGATCCCTATACAAAGGGCTAATCATTGTTTTCCTTTTTGCTCCAATTGGTAATCCGTGAATTTTCCCAAAGTTTAAATAGAAATAATAATTACCAGGAATCCAAATACCTCCACTTGGTTTGTAACCGTTTAGTATTCTGTTTTTCTGAACTTTCCACCAATTACGATATTCTATTGTACCTGCTCTTAATTTAGGGTAGTCTTTGTCTGTTAATACTGGGCAATATTTAAGAGATGAAATCATTGGCCTTTATATCTTTGCTCTTCTTCAAACATTGAAAAATCTTCTGTACCTGCTCCTTGAATTTTAACCTCAGACTCTTGGTCTTTAATTATTAAGGTTTTTATGTCATCTCTAGCTTTAGAAGCTTTACCCATTTGTATCTGTATGTTGTTTAGGTCTTCTAAGTTTTCTGCAGTAGGTACAATGTTTTTATAAACTTTAGTTGTTTTGTATATCTGATCTGACATAGCGTTATACTGATCTATTAAAGGATCGTATTGCATCTTAGAGTATTCGGATCTTGCTATTAAAACTAACTTGTCTTCACAAGACTTGTATTTAGGTTTTCCAAAAACAATGTTAGTTACTAATTCAATTCTTTCATCTAAAGGCTTTTTCCTGTATGGTGATTTATAATCGTCCACCATAACTATCCATCTTACCATTTTAGAACCCATACCTTTTTTCTTATACACAGCCCACAAAGCAGGAATAAGAGATAAAGATTTATCTTGAAGAAAAACATTACCCTCACTACCAACATCTATTAATGTTCCAAACATAAAATTATTAATTTAAGTAGTTTCTTATTTTAAGATCAATTAAAGTTTCTGATAAATAACTATCGAAATTTAATTCTTCTATACATTCGTTTTCTTTTTCTTCTGCTTCTAAAAACGATTTTATATAAACCCTAAAAACATTAAGACTAGAAAACTCTTCTCTTTCAGGTCTATAAACACCTAGATCACTTCTAATAAAAACTACACCATCTACACAGATAGTATCTTCTGTTATTCTGAAAACTAACACATCACTCATCATACCAAGGAAAATATTTTGGATTAAAATAAAAAAAACCAACGTCTTCGCTTTTAGCTATTATATCCCATTTTAACAAATCCTCAACACCATTGTAGAAAGACTTTTTAGATTTTAAATTTGTTGATTCTAAAAAATCTTTAGACGTTAAGAGGAATTTGTTTTTATAAACATAACCATTTTTAACAAGATGTTCAAGTGTTAACACACCTGTCTTGTTTAATTGACATATCGTTAAAAGTACTTGTCTATATGCGTGTAAGTTAACATTAGACTCATTTTCCCAAGGATTGTCTTTATAAACCTTTTTAAATCCTCTATTCATTTTAATATTCCTTACCGTGTCTTTTTTCTCTAGTCCTGTTGTATTTTAACTTTTGATTAATGTGCCAATCAATATCAATACTTCTATAAGCACAATGATCTAAAAGCCTAATAACAGCATCTGCTATTTCATCTTCATAAGAGTCTTTAATATGATTCTTAAAAGCTGATTTAAAATCTCCTGTCTTACTGAACTCTTCTCCAAAAGAAAATTTATCAGCAGTTATCCTATGCCTGTCAGCTTCTAAAGCTTCTGCTAGTTCAGACGTTATTAACATAAGATGAGTACCAGTAGAAACAACCTTTTCATAAAAACCTTTTTTAACATTGTCCTTATGTATTTCTTTTGAAAAATCTGTTAAGCTTTCCATATTTTTTTAATTTTAAATTGTAATTATACTACAAAGTTAGTGGATTTTTTTTACATTTGCAAGATACTCAAGTTATTTATTTTTTTAAAAGAAATGAAAAAAAGACCTTTTGTTTGCATATGTAGTTTTAAAATTGTAGTTACTCCAAAGAAGTGGCTTAATAGAATTAATTCAGGTAATTTAAAAATAAAACAAGAAACTATTAAAAAATATGTTTATAGTTTTTATCTTAATGATTATGCAATTACTCTTTCAGAGGAATCTAATTTTAAAGACTTTCCTACAGAAAAAACAAGGAATAGGGTTTTAAAAGGTATTTGGGTATACGCTAAACAAAAAGGCAGCTATGACTCTGTGAATTTAGAAATAAAAAATATTAATATTAAACATAAAGACAAAGTAAGTTATGACTTCGATTACTCCAAAGATTGAAAAAAAATTTAAATACAAAAACGAAATACAAGAAAACGAAAAAGGAAAGTTTAGCTACAGAAAAGACTTTCCTAATTTAGAAGACAGCTTAGGCCACGTTCCTGATTACGATGAAGAGCAAGAGTCTGAAGTTCCTAAAGATTGGTATGAACCATTAAAATAATAATAAATAAAATATTATGGATAAAGAAAAAATAAAAACAATAGATATTGATTACTTAAATTATTATCTAAGCCATAGTGCTACCGTTATAAATCAAGTATGCTCAGAGCTTACAAAAACTTGGCAATCTTTTAATATAGACAACAACTTCTTTTTAGAAACTAAAGCTATATACTTTGAAAAAAAATATAGAGTTAAAATTGTAATACAATCTCTATACAATGGAAAGAATGTTATCTTCTATTCTCGTCAAGCAATTATGAGCGAGCATCTAGGAGAATATACTGAAGAGATGAAAGAAGCTATTAGAGAGTTTATATCTAAAGTTATGATTGATCTTATGAAAGAAGGAATAGAATCTCTTAGAAGAAACGCTATAGACGACAGCAGGTACAGATTGAAGCCCGAAGGAAAAGATCTTGAAGATTATCTTCTACAGTACCCTCTAAAAGCAGATGACGTTTATCCTAAGAAATAAAATGAAAGAAATATCTATAACAAATAAATTCCTAACTATGAACAACTGTAAAAGATGTGATAAAGAAGGTATAGTGTCTGCTTGCTGTTTAAAGGAAATTAAATTTATATCCAATGGCGCAGCAAAATGCAGTGAATGTAAGAAGTTTTGTAAAATAGATTACTGTCCAGATTGTAAAGAAAAAAAATCAGCATACATAATACCTAACGAAAAAACTTACGAAGAATCGTTATCACATAAAGAAAAACAACTAAAAGGTAAAGAACAAGAAGCATTAATAGTAGCTAATAAATATTATGAAATAATTTTTGTAATTGCTATTGTTGTTTACATTATACTATACATAATAGCATACAATTAGTTTTGTTAAAAAAACGCACGCATTAAAAAGAATCAACTATTAACGCGTGCGAACAACCACCACCATAGGAAAACCACTACCTATATATGAAAATCAACCAATTATGCTAATATAATAAACCCCCCCCTATATCCAAAAACAAAAGGAGTTTAATTATTTGTTTTAAGAATTATATCTTCTTCAGTACTTATCTCACATTGGTAATGAGATGTTTCTTCCGTACCGAGACTTAATAGATAAACAACTTTTTCGCTGTTATCTCTTATCGTATATCCAGTAACTATTCTTTTGTACTGATCGACATCAGTTTTTAAATATACGTAATCTCCTATTTTAAATCTTGTCATATATTTATTTCTTACGACCTATACTAACTAACCAATCCTGAACATCAAAACTAGGACAAGCCTTATTAGATAACTCATTATGACCTTTAATATCTAAATCATTATAAGCCCAGTCTAAATTATCTAACAACTCTATAAGCATCTCCTCTTGAGCCTTGTTCATAGTGCTCTCGGGCTTCATATCCTTATCAACACCACCAACAATACAAATACCTATACTGTTACTATTGTAACCCCTAGCGTGTGCGCCCGACTTATACAAAGGCCTAGCCCTCTCTAAAGTACCATCCAACCTAATAACATAGTGATAACCTATATCACTCCAATTCCTAGGATCCGAAGTATGCCACTCCCTAATCTCTTTAACTCCTATATCCATAGTTACAGGCGTAGCAGAACAATGGATTACCAATAAACTAATATCTCTACTCATAATTTAGATAGTTATTTCTAATACATAAATATATAAAAAAAAGATACAACCACTAATATAAAAATATATGTGATAGGAGAGAGAGGACTTACAACCAAAACAACCCCATACCCTTTAACTAAATCAAATATACCCCCCCTATCTTCGATTTATGTTTGGTTAATCATTAAGCCTTAGCGTTTCATTAACCTACTTTGATTATACTCTTACACTTATACTACTACTACCTTAGTACTTATAGTACTACTCATATATCTAAGGTGTTAAGTTATATTATGTTTTGTTTTGAAAGACAAACGAGAGAAGACAGTCATTTGATTGTTGTGTAGTATTCTTATAGGTGTTGTAGTTATGTACTTGGACAGTACTTGTACGAAGTTACACGTTTAAATTTACATTGTCAATGCTTGTTGATAAGTGTTGGTAAGCTCTTCGATGCTCTTTACTTATTATAATACTAACTAAAAACTTATTAATTATGTTACTAGAAAATATTATTTCAGAGAAAGGTTTTCAATTACTTGACAATGTTAAGGCTTGTATTGAAGATTTAGAAGAGTGTAAAAAATCTTACGAAGGACACGTTAAATGGTGTGTTGAGCAAGATACTGTAGACTTATATGAAGAGATATACTTAGAAGATATTCACTTCGGTAATCCTAATGACGACACAGATGATGATCTTCCTTTCTAATATAGTAATAGCACTTCGGTGCTATTTACTATTAATCTTATAAACTTAAATGTATGGACAGAAACTTAGCAGTAACAATAATAATGTTATTGATAATGGTTGTAACTTTCTTCAGTAGTTGTGCTAGCGCACAACAGAAACATTACAATAACCACGCAAACTATGAGTTATGGGACAGTTATAAATACTGTTCAGCTTATGGTAATCCTTAATTAAAATATAGTACTTAGCACTTCGGTGCTATTTACTATTAATCTAAAACTAAAAAGTTATGTATCACATTATTAACAAAACAAGAAAAGAAAATTATCTTGTTGAAGGAGATTGGCCTGGAAGTTTTATAAATAAAATGCTCGATGAAGGCAACAAACTTATAGTTGTAAGTAGTTATAGCAACACTATAAAAGTTCCTTTCAAAGACGAATACGGTAATTGGGAATTTACAGAGTTTAAATATGATTCAGACGATATTCAAATATCTATGTAAATAGTATTCAGCACTTCGGTGCTGTTTACTATTAACCATATAAAATATATATTATGATTTATTATGCTATTGTACAACGTTTATCAAGTGGCTACAAAGAAACAGTAATACTAAACTGTGCTGTTTCAGAGTCTTCGTTCCTTGCTATGTATGAACAAATGAATAATATTGTTGACGATCAGTACTCTTACAAAGTACACAGACTTAGTGAGTCAGATCACAAGACACTAAGATCTTGTTCTAATCACACAGATGAACGTCAAACAATGTTATTCCAATTCATTGATAGAGGTTCTATATTACCTACAAGTAATATTGTTAAAGAAAGTAAATGCAACATTACAAGTAGATTTGTAGAAGAAGAGCTTGATGATTTTGGTTTTGACTTTGACTATTAGTAGTATTCAGCACTTCGGTGCTGTTTACTATTAATTCTTAAACTATTTATTATGTCAATTATTTATCAAAAAGAACACTACACAGTAGTGAAATGGACTAAAAAAGGTGCTATTATGAAAAAAACAAACGGTAATAGTGTAGAAATTGAGTTAGACTTCAGAACATTAAAAAAAGGAAGTTGCTTATAATCTAATAATTAAATCAATCAACAATGTTGTCTTTGCACTTCGTTGTTGGTTGATAATTTATTTTTATATAAACTTTTTAATTTTTAAAATTATGTCACAATTATTAAACAATTTACAAGTAAATGAAAAAAGTAATGTTAATGTACCAAGTCAATCTAATGGTTTAGATGGTTTATCTACAGTTAGTACGGTTTTTAAACAAACCACAACACTTGAAGTAGGAGAGCATCAAACTATCCTTAAAAGTGTAACAGCAGGTAAATCAAATGCAGACTCACAGAAATTGACTTTCGTTTTTAAAGACATCAAAAGTAATCTATGTGCTATTGAAACACTTTCTTTTGGAAGTATTGATACTCATAGAAGTGCCTTTGAGCGTCTTAAATATCTTGTGTCAGATAAAGTATCTCACGAAATAGTTATACCTGTAAACCCTCAAATGGGAATAACAGAACCTACTAAAACAACTGTAGGAAATTGTATAGAAGCAGTAGATACTCTATTTAATGAGATAATAACGAAAGCAAAAAACAGTGGAGAAGCGTATGCTATAACGTCTGATATTGTTAAACCTGAATTAGGGTCTGATGATATAGAAGGATTGTCTTCTGAAGAAGTTAAAGAATTAGAAGACGAAATAGAAGAGCAATACCTGATAGACTTAAAATCAGATCTAAGATCTAAGTATGATGAAGCTAGAGAAAAAGGCTTTCAAATATACAAACCTCTTAATAGTAAAATTTCATTTGCTATTGGAGTAGATAAAAAAGACTTAGAAAAGATTATGCCCTGGACTGATTGTCTATTTAAAATAGCAATCAACAAAAGTTTCGCAATTAGAATCAAACAAGCAGGTAGGTACAAAAACATTGTTTCTATTCATTCAAAATCAATTTAAAATAAAACGCTACCCTTCGGGGTAGCATTTTTTTTATAAACCACAACAGTTAAAAATAATCACTTACCCATAACAAACGTAAAACCGTTAAAGAATATGGGGTTGTTTTGGTTTACCTAGACGAAAGACTTAAACGCTTTTCATAGAAATAATACCATTACAGTTAAGAACCTTGTTTATCTAAACGAAAGACTTAAATATTTTTTGTTGTATTTTTATTACAATTCAAAACAATATCTATTAGTTAAAACTACAAACCTACTTTACTTAACGTGTAATTTTATGTAACTTGCCTATCCTTTAATTTATTATTGAACAAAGTGAAGTTAGCAAAAGAAGAACATAGTAATAAAAATACTAAGTATTAAGGTGTAATTTAAAGATTTAAAGAGAAGAAATAGATAAAAAACAAAGGATAATCACTCTTTTGTGTCCCTTTTGCACTTCGTTGTTCTTTGTTATTAACCTATAAAACTATAAAATTATGAATTTAGAAGAAGTTTACAATCACCCAGTCGCAGATGTTTACAATGAGTTAAAACAGTACTCTGAAGAACCTGGCGACCCTGTATGGGAAAAATCAAGACACAGAATTTCTATTCTTGCAAAAATAAATCAACCAATAATGGAACATTCTATATGGAAAGCTATGATTTTTGATACGTTAAAATCAGCTTATAATAAAATAAAAGATGAAGACTCTGTAACTGATTTAAAGTTGCAAAAAGCTTTAAGCACACTACTAATTGGTGCTTTTAAACACGTTGATGAGGTAGAGAAAAGAAATGAAAAAAATTAGAAAAATAAAAAAAACAGAAAAAAAAATAATAATAATAGAAATTTTAACAGACCTGTTATCGTTATTTCTGTTTTTTTTCATAATCTCTATTATAATACTAATTGTTTTACATAATAAAATTATTAAATAAATAAAAAAATGAGAGATCCAATAGAAATAATCGAAACAGAAGTAGACCCAATAGAATTAATTGTAAGTGTTATGGATTTTGTAATACAAAAACAATTGAATATTAAAGATAAAAAAGAAAATTTAAAATTAGAAACTAAAGAAAGTCTTTACTTAACTATTGGTCAATGTAATGACATAGAGTTAAAAAAGAAAATGTTTGATTCTGAATTTAAAGCTTATGAAGATGTTCTATTTTTTATACAAAAAAAATTAAATAAATAAAAGCTATGGAATGGATTATACAAAAAGAAATACCAGATAATTTAATAAACAGAAAAAGAATTGATAGAAGTGCAGAGTACATAAATCTAGATGCTTACGTACTTACTAATAGAGTTTTTGTAGGCTGTGTAACAGACGCTATAAAATGCAATTTATTAAAAGAATTGGTTTCTAAAGTTTATGAAATTGAATTACCTAATATGTTTTCTACAAAAAGAGATAGACCTTTAGTAGATGCAAGACACGCGTTAGTTTATTTTCTAAAAAAGCATACAAAATATAGTTTAGGAAAAATAGGTACTATTTTAGGAAATAGAACTCACGCAACTATGATAAACAGTCTAAAAAGGTATGATGAACTTTTATTTACCGAAGACTTTCATAGAAATCAATGTAAAGAAATAACAGTTAGATTCAATATAGATATGTTAGATGTAGATTTAACACAGACATATATGAAAGAATCAGACGAAACAATTGCTAACTGGGAAAACGTTAAGCACAAGTATTTATAGTTTAGGTTAATAGTTGAAGTATCGTTGGGTTTTGCCCTTCGGTGCTTCTTACTATTAATTTAAAAACTAAAAGATATGAAATATGGAGATGTTTTTTTAAAAAACAACGATTTACTTAATGGAATAGAAGTTTCTATTATTATACAAGGATTAGCACTTTTAAATCAAACACACAAAGAAAATGTTAAAGATTTAAAAAATAAAGGTAAGATACCTTTTATGGAAGAAAACTATTTCGATACTATAATTAATCACGGTTTATTGTGGAAACTAAAAAAACTTACTGATAAAGAATCAGTTGAAAATTGTGTAGAACTTAAAAAAGGTAAATTATGAAAATTAATGAAGTAGAAATCGTTTATAAAAGAAAAAACTCTTTAAAACCAACCTTTAAAGGAAGTAAACAAGCTTGTAATATTTTAAGACCTTTTTATGAAGGATATTTAGATCATAGAGAAAGTTTTAAAATACTTTTATGTGATAGAAACAACAGAATGTTAGGAGTACATCACATTTCAGAAGGTGGTTTATCAGGCACTGTAGTGGATTTAAAAATAATAGGACAGTCTATGTTATTATCTAACTGTAGTGCTGTTATACTGTGCCACAATCATCCTTCAGGAAACTTAACACCTAGTTATGCAGACAAAGATGTTACAGAAAAAATAAGAAAATTATGTGAAGTTTTAGAAATTAGACTTTTAGATCATATAATTATTACAAGTGAAAGTTATTTTTCATTTGCCGATGAAAATATTCTAGGTTAAAATATCAAATGGCACTTCGGTGCTGTTTGTTATTAACCTTATAAATTTAATATTATGGAATTAGAAAACAATTCAAAAGAAATGAAAACAGTAGTAGAAACTTTCTTAATGGAAGAAACAGTAGAGCTAACTTACGATCAAGAAAAGTTAGAAAAATGGAATAGTTTAGTAGAAGAATTAGGTCTTTCAGGTCAAGAAAAACTTGTAGAACCTGATAAATCTCCTGTTCCTTTTAAATTTATGGATCAAACCTTACACAATATAGCTGAAACGCTTTGTCCTGCTAGAACTGAATTAAAGTTTTATGATGAAATGCCAATTCCTTTAGAAATAATGGAGCTTGTAGCTATGTCTATTAGAGAGAATTATTTCACTAAAATAGAAATATGGTCTGATTCAAAAGATAAAGATCCTTTTGCTATAGGAGTATTAGAATCTTATTATGTTAGAAATTCTAACTGGAACAATGTAGATGAGTTAAGTTTTAAAACTAAAGAAGATGCTCAAGTACATTGTGATAAATATCAAGATTCAGATTTTGTTGTTACTCAAAGATATTCAGATACTAAATATTATTTAATTGGTAAATGGGGAGATGTTAAAGAAAGTTTTGAAGCTTTGAAAGTTAAGGCTTATAATAAATATCTAAAAATAGAAAAAACATCTTTAGATGAAAGACTTGCGGAAGTAAAGTCAGAGTTACAAAATGTAACAATAAAAGCTAAGAAAAGATTTAACTATTAATTTAAAATTATGTTTTCAAAAAAAGAATTAGAAAAGTCGGAAGAAGTAAACGGATATACTTTTGTTTTAGATACAGAAAATAATATGTATGAATGTAGAGGTGATGTTTGTTATGACGATGAACACGATGAAGTCCCTGAAGACGATCTTTGGAAAGCCGCACAAAAATTATCTAAGAAATTAGATGATAGAGGTTACGACACAGATTATGAATATTCAGAGAAAGGATGGGTGGAAGTAGTAATTAGTTAACAATAGGCAGCACTTCGGTGCTGCTTGTTATTAACCATATAAATTAATTTTTTAAAAAACAATTATTATGACAAAAAATGAGAAAATTTTCGATTTACTTTATGAAAACGGTTTAGCGTGGCAAGCAGATAAAATTCCTCTTTACGCTAACTTAAATGAAGGAACAAGCAAAGAAAATGTAACTGTTCAAACTGATACTTATGGAGTATTTAGATCAGACAACAACCAATTATTAGGAACTTGTAAAGACAGATACCAGATATTTCAAAACAAAGAATTAGCTGAAACAATTGTAGAAGCAGCAGGAAGTTTAAATCTTGAAGTTAAAAGTGGTGGAGCTTTACAAGGAGGTAGGAAAACTTTTTTACAAGTAAAATTAGACGATGCAACAGTAGGTAATAGTGGTATTAAAAGAAACCTAACAGCTTTAAATAGCCACGATGGTAGTTGCGCTATAGGTTTTGGAACGACTAATACAGTAGTTGTATGTACTAATACGTTCCATCAAGCTATGAAAGGGCTTACAAGAATTAGACACACCGCTTCTTATTCATCAAGAGTTAAAGATGCTATAGAAAGCATTAAAATAGCTCTTACAGGAGAGAATTTACTAATTGACAACTTTAAAAGAATGTCAGATACTAAAATTAAAGATGATAAATTTGTTATTGATTTAGTTTCTAAAATACTAAGTGTAAATTCTAATGAAAAATCCAGTACAAGAAAAGCTAATCAAGTTCAAACTATGGCTAAAGACATTCACAAAGACATAGGAATACACGGTAACAACTTGTGGGGATTGTTTAACGGTATCACTAGATACACTAATCATTCTGCGACATCTAAGGATAAATCTTTAGACTCTGTTATGGTAGGTCAAGGTGCAAAAATGAACGAACAAGCATTTAACCAAATTATGATAGAAGTTGAAAATAGTTTAAACACTTCAGTTTTAGTTTAAGTTTTATAACGGGTAGCACTTCGGTGCTATTTGTTATTAACCTTATAAACTAAATATTATGATTAAAAACGTAAAACAATTACTACCAAAAGGTAGCAAAGAAATTATTATAAAAGCATTAAGGTCTTACCAACATTCATTACACGTAATTGGTAGTGGAAGACCTACACCTTTATTTGATGACAATATGAATAATGAACATTTTGATTGTTATGGTCTTATTGGAATGATGAACTACGATGTAGAAATAACATTATCTAAGCAAGATGTAGAAGATTTTGGTCAGCACAATGTAGATTTCCCTGAGTTTGGAGAAGTAAAAAGAATTTATCCAACAGAAATTTCTAATTACACTATCAAAAAAGAAGTGTTTTTAAATTGGTATTTTAATAACGACTATGAAGATTATGCAGAAGTTGGAAAAATAGTTGTTCAAAAGCTTATTGATGATGAAGAAAAATTTACAGTTGAATATAGCATTATGGAAATATTTGAATCTTGTAATCACGAAGTAGTTCCTGCTGGTCTAACAGAAGAATGTAAAGGTTTTAGAGATAAAGAACTTGGAGAATTAGATAATGAATGGAATTTAACTTTAATTTAATAATTATGATTATATCAGAAATTAAAAACATAAAAGAAACAGTAAGAAATTTACTTCTTCAAGATGAAGCTTTAAGAGATAACGATTATAAATTAATAAGCACTATTTGGTATTTGCAAACAACTGATAAAGGATTAGATAAAAAATCAGCTTTTGATTTGTTAAAAATACATTCAGAAGGAAAGTTAATTTGTTCAGAATCTATAAGAAGATGTAGGGCTTTATTGCAAAAAAATGAACCAAGATTAAGAGGTTTAAAATACAAAAAGCGTAAAAATACTGGGAAAGATTTTACAGAAGAAATAAACAAAATATAATCTCTATGTTAGCAAAAAGTTAATGATTTGCTTTTGCACTTCGTTGCTTTTTGTTAATTAAATTATTACTTTAAACAACCACTAATTTTTAAGAATGAAAAACGACCACAAAGAAAACAGCAAAAGAATGTTAAAAAATTTTATTTATGTTGTCTGTTTCTTAACTCTATTATTTATTTCTTTTCTAAACTAAAAAAACTATGATTCAACAAACAAGCCTTTTATCCGAAGGGCATTTTTTCGGACAAAATAATATTGAAATAGAAGAACTGGTATTAGGTTCTTTTGTAAACTTCCCAGAATCTTATTATCAAGTAGCTGACCAATTAAGTATAGAAGAATTTTCTTCTCAAGAAACTAGATACATATACGCTGCAATTAAAGAAGTAGCGTCTTATAGTAAAATAGATATAGCTACAATAACTGATAAGCTTATTCAAAAAAAATACGATTTAATATCTTCAAAAAAAACAGGAATTAATCTTTTATCTTATTTAAACGAAATATGCGAACAAGTTGAAACAGACGCTCATTTAAAAGAATACGTTAAATTATTAAATGGATATGCTCAAAGAAGATCTTTGTTAATTCTTGGAAAAAACATAATTGAAGAGTGTAATAATATGATAGAGCCTTCAGAAATAATTGAAGAAAGCACTAGAACTATTATTAACATTCAAGAAATGGGAGAAATAGAAGATTTTAATAAAGAATCTAAAATAGATCAATTAATTACAACTATTAAAAATAGAGAAGTTCCCCCAATTGTAAAATCAGGAGTTGAACCATTAGATAATTTTATGTTTGGTTGGGAATACGGAGAAATGGTTGTAATAGCAGGTGCGCCATCTATGGGTAAAACAGCGTTTGCTTTAGAAGTTTTTAAAAATGCCATACTTTATAATTACAAACCTGTATTTTTTAGTTTAGAAATGAGTGACCAAGCGTTGTTAAAAAGAATGTTTGCCTCAGAATCTGAAATTGAAGTAAGTAAAATGCGTTCTATGAATTTAAACAACATAGAAATAGAAAAGCTTAGTCAAACAGGAGATAAATTTAAAAAATATGATTTTTGGATAGATTATAAATCAAGAAAAATAAACAAAATTTGTAATCAAATAAGAAAATTTGTTATTAGACATAAAACTAAAATGGTAATATTAGATTACTTACAGTTAGCAGATTGCGATGGAGTAAAAACAAGCAATAGAGAACAGCAAATTGCGATTATGTCAAGACAGCTAAAAGAAATTGCAGCTGAGTTAGACATTGTTATACTTCCTTTATCTCAAATAAACAGAGGAGTTAACAATAGAGATAACAAAAGACCTATGCTTTCTGATTTAAGAGAGTCTGGAGCTATTGAGCAAGATGCAGATATGGTATGTTTTGTATATAGACCTGCTTATTATAACATTCAAGAACAAAAACCTGAAATAGAAAATGCTGAACTTATTATAGCTAAGGGCAGAAACACAGGTGTTGGAACGGTAGAAGTAAAATACATAGCTAAATACACTAAATATTTAAGTTATGAGCAAGGAACATCAAACGATTATAAAAAAGATTCATTTAAAAACAGGGATAGACAAAAGGATAGTGAGTTTGATGATAAAGAACTATTTCAAGTCAGTCCGTTCTCTAATCCTTAAAAATTATGATGTTAAGATTCCTTATTTAGGTACACTACTTTTAAGAAAGAGGTACAGAGAAGTAATTAAATCAAAAGGAAAAAACATTAATTTAAGAAGTAGGACAAGGAAAAATTCCTTATTTAAATGAATTGTATTAATTTTACAATTATCAATATTTATTAACCCTTAAATCAAATTAAATGGAAAAACTGAAAAAAATTCAGTCTGAATTAAAAGCTCCAAAATCACAATTTAATGCTTTTGGTAAATACAAGTATAGAAATTTAGAAGACATACTTGAAGCATTAAAACCTTTGTTAAAAAAACACGATTGTTATTTTAATTTAACTGATGAAGTTAAAGAAGTCTGTGGAGTTATTTATATAGTTTCTACAGGAACTTTAACGGACGTTGAATCAAAAGAATCAGTAAGTGTTCAAGGAGTAGCAGGTGTAGACATACATAGAAAAGGTATGGACGTAGCACAATGTTTTGGAGCTAGTAGTTCTTATTCAAGAAAATACTGTTGTAACGGATTGTTTCTTATTGACGATACTAAAGATTCAGACTCTACAAACGATCACAAGCCTAAAGAGGCTGTAAAAGAGTCTTTGACAACAGAGAGATTTAGTAAAGCCTGTAAGTTAATAGAAGAAGGTAAGTACTCGTCAGAAGAAATGATAAAAAAGTACGCACTAAGTCAAGCGCAATTAAAACAATTAAATAATTTATTAAAAGTCAATTAAAATGGGATTTAGCAATAGAATAAACAAAATAGCAACTTCAACATCAAACACTGATCTTGAATACGAAAAAAAAGCAGGAGTATATTTATGTACTGTAAAATCTGTATCAGAAAGTCCTGAAGGTCATATGGGAAGTCCTTATCTTTTATTTAAAATGAGAAATGAAAAAGATAGAGCTATATCAGCAAAACTTTGGGTAGCTAATGAATCAGACGATATAGAAAAAGCTAACAGAAAAGACAATAAAATAAAACAAGTCTTTGAAAACTTTGGAATAGATATAGTAGGTAAAAATGGTGCTGATTTAATGAGTGAAGTAATTGGTAAACAAGCTATGTTTGCTTTTCAAGAAAGAGAGTATATAGGTAAAGATCCTGGAACTTTTAAGCCTGAAATTAAAACAGCTTTAAATTATTTTTATAGTGCTAAAGTTGATGGCAAGATTAATCCATTAAATGAAGGTAATTGTACTCAAAAACTAAGCGAGGGAGATTACAGAAAATTTGAGCAACAAGTTATGCAGTGGGAACAACAAAACCCTCAAATGGCTAGTAACACTCAAGAGAAATCTAATGAAGATTTAGCATTTTAATTTTTAGGTTAATACGTGGTGGCACTTCGGTGCTGCCTGTATTAATCATAAAAACAAATTAAAATGGAAAATTACAAATTGTATGTAGATACAGACAAGGCGTCTGTAAAGATTAAGTTTAGTATTAGTTATTTAAAACCTAGCGAAAGTCATAATTGGGCTACGGGAGAATTTAGAGAAACAGGTTATAGAATTACAGGAGTACCAGTTGAAAGGTCTGCTGATGGTAGAATGGAAAGTTTTACAGCTTTTACAGGTTTCGGAGATACTTTATTGCATTGTAGTAGACGCTCTAATAAGCGATATGAGCAAGCTATAAGGAAGTTTAAAGAAAATATGCCTAGATATATCACTTGGTTTGAAGACAAAGGTTATATCATTAGTGAAGAGTTCAAAAAAGATATTGTTAAATTTTCAAACTTTTAATATGTTGTTAAATAAAAAACACTCACTATAATGTTAGATATTATAGTGGTTGTTTTTATCCTATGTGGTTTAAAAATATGGAAAACAATAAATCAGATGTTATGTATAAATTAGATATTGACTCAAATAAAATACTAAAAATAGGTAAATAGAAAATGAGAAAGACAACTTATATTAAAAAAATGAAAAAGCACGAAGAACCTTATTATAAAAATGTAAAAAACAAAATAATTGACAAAACAGAAACTACGTCTGATGGTATTGAAACTGTTAGGTGTGGAGAAACACTTCAAATGCTTGGTAAATCATTTATTCAAGATGGAGTTAGATACTTTGTATCAATGTGTCCACATCCTAAAGAATATGAAACTATAACAGTAAGAGGAAGATTTTGTAGTTTATGTGAATGAAGAAGAGGATTACCGATAATGCTATAAGTAATTGTAGTTGAGGCACGAAATTGAAATTAATTAATGTTATAAAACGTTTAAAATGGCAAGAGGTGAGCAAATAGATAAATTAAGCAAAAAGTTTGTGAAGTTAAACCCCAAAGATAAAAGGTTTGCTAAGAAGGAACAAAATAGATATTTAAGAAGAATAAGGAAAAACATTAACAAACTGAACCCAATGCACAATAGGTATAGAGGTTACATAGGTTAAATGTTTTATAACGTTAAATGTAAATTTTGAAGCGATGGGAAAGAAACTTAGA
>TARA_R110002074_G_scaffold106982_4_pt1 | contig 58344 bp, 47 predicted proteins | sample TARA_R110002074 | Tara Oceans TARA_R110002074 (sample SAMEA4397215) | marine metagenome | biome: Polar Biome; feature: [MIX] marine epipelagic wind mixed layer (ENVO:01000061); material: water (ENVO:00002006), including particulate matter (ENVO:01000060) such as... | depth 10-100 m
TAAAGTATGACGCTAACTAAACCCGTATCAGATACTCTTGCTTTGACTATTCTATTGGACTGGTTATTCTTAACGCTAATTTGTTGTCCTAACTTTCCATCTTGCATGGCTGTCCCTCGCATGCGAATCATAATGCCTTGGGTGCTGGCCATGATAACAACATCATCGCCTCGTTTCACGAGTTTAGGTGCCTGAAGTAAGCTGGCTTGGATAACGGAGCCATACCTTATCGAGCGTTTTGCGACCATACCTACCACATCATTGATGTCGTTAAAATTTGCGTTGTAGCTTTTATTGATGATTTCTTCTTTTAGTTCAAGGTCCGATCTTTGTAGTGTATGACCTCGCGGCACCGAGCTGGCCGAATAAACGACTGTTCCAAGCACATTAAATTTAGTAGTGATGTATAGCTTCCAGGGTCTTTTATCTTTGCATTCGGCGAGCACTGTCAAGTTTGATTGATCCATTGGTGAGCGGTTCAGGCTAAATTCTAAGGACAGCCCACATGCTTTTTCGTTAAAGCGAGGATCAATGTTGCCGATATCAAACTCTGAGCGGAAGCCGTTTTCCGCTATTTCAGCTTGCGTTGATTTCAGAAACTCGTTTAATTGAATGCTTAATGTCGATGTCGAGTTATTTGAAAAACATTGGGGTGAAATAAAAAGCAAGATCAAGATGAATATTTGCCTACTAATTTTCATATTATGTCCTATGCTTTTGTTAGTTCTGTTATAAAACTATTTCATCTTTACCCCGTCAAAGGTAAAGAGTCTTGTTTGTAACACTCATTTTTTATGCTGATCTGCATTTTATAGTTATTAATAAAGACAGCAATTTTCATACCGCTAATTTACAGTTTGGAGCTCTTTCTATGGCCGGTATTCTGGATAGTGTTAATCAACGGACTCAGCTCGTTGGTCAGAATCGACTGGAACTGTTGTTATTTAAGCTTCAGGGCGCGCAGATTTATGGCATTAACGTGTTTAAAGTCAAAGAAGTTTTGCAGTGCCCAAAGCTCACTATGATGCCAAAGCGTCATCCCGTTGTTAGAGGTATTGCCCATATCAGAGGGGGGACTATTCCTATTATTGATATGGGGATGGCAATAGGTCAAACGCCGGTTGATGATGATATCATTCCAAATAGTTTCGTTATTATTACTGAGTATAACCGTAAAACTCAGGGTTTTTTAGTGGGTGGAGTTGAGCGCATTGTGAACTTGAATTGGGAATCGATTCATCCACCACCAAAGGGAGCAGGTAGAGATAATTACTTAACAGCAGTAACGCGCATTGATAATAAACTCGTTGAAATTATTGATGTTGAGAAAATTCTGTCTGAAGTGGCACCGGTTAAAGAAACGGTTAATACCAGTTTTATTGAGAAGGTAAGTGTGCGTAATGCTGAAATACCATCTACTGTTTTAGTGGTAGATGACTCTGTTGTGGCCAGAAAACAAATACAAAATTGTTTGCAAGCTATCGGGATCAATGTGATTACTAAAAATGATGGTAAACAGGCATTTGATTATCTAAAAGAGTTGGTATCAGATGGCTCGACTATTTCAGATCACTTATGTTTGATGATATCTGACGTTGAAATGCCAGAAATGGATGGCTATACCCTGACGACGCTATGTAAAGATGATCATCGTTTAAACTCGCTTTATATTATGCTGCATACCTCACTTTCTGGTGTATTTAACCAAGCTATGGTTCAAAAAGTAGGGGCGGATGATTTCATGGCTAAATTTAGTCCGGATGAATTGGCTGAAAAGGTAATGGAAATAATTGAGCGACTAAGTGCCGAAGCATAACTTCATTTAAGGTTAACGTGCTCCTGTAGGCTAAGCCTTAAAACAGTTATACTCAGGGTTTCTAACTTAGAGCTCTCCACTTTATTTAAGATTAATTGAATGCCAACAACGAATGAGTCGGATGATTATAAGCAGTTTAGAGTCTTCTTAGAGGAGGCTTGTGGTATTTTGCTGGGTGATAATAAAGCTTACCTAGTGAATAGCCGTCTTAAATCTGTGCTTCAGAAGCATGACTTGGCCAGTTTAAGTCAGCTTGTATCAACGTTAAAAATGTCGGGCAGTAAGCTGTTAAAAGACGATGTAGTCGATGCCATGACAACGAATGAGACGCTTTGGTTTCGAGACAATCACCCTTTCCATCTTCTGACGACTAAGCTCTTTCCTGAACTCTGTGAGCAAAAATTTCCCCAAGCTATAAAAATTTGGTCAGCAGCCTGTTCTACAGGCCAAGAGCCATATTCAATCGCAATCACCGCAAAAGAATTTCAAGATGCCCACCCAGGTAAAATGAATCAAGGCGTTTCTATTACGGCAACGGATATCTCTCAGACAGTTTTAAATTCTGCCCGGTCTGGCCTTTACGAAATGCTGGCGCTTGGTCGAGGCATGTCTAAAGAACGTTTAGAACGGTGTTTTGAAGAGCAAAGTGAAGGTAAGTGGAAAATAAAAGCAAACTATCAAAAAGTAATTAATTTTCAGTTGCTGAACCTAATGGAGTCATTCCAGAAAATTGGCAAAGGTTACGATATTGTTTTTTGTCGAAATGTTTTGATATATTTTTCATCGGAATTAAAGCGAGAGCTATTGATTAAAATGCATCACAGTTTGAAACCGGGTGGTTATTTATTATTAGGTGCTTCTGAATCTCTTAATGGTTTGTCTGACTACTATGAAATGGAGCAGTGTCGTCCGGGCATTCTTTATCGTGCTAAAAGCAAGGCTTGATGGCTTGCATTCATATGGTTGCTGGTTTAGAGTAGCGCCCGTCTTGAAATGTGGCACATACTTGTTACTTCAAGAGCTTATAAACGCTTATTAATCAATGAGCGTTTGCTGGTGAGGTGTCCGAGTGGCTGAAGGAGCACGCCTGGAAAGTGTGTAACGGGTTAAACCGTTCGAGGGTTCGAATCCCTCCCTCACCGCCATGATAACCTATTGATTTTAAACGCTTCAACATATCTCAAGAGCCGCTTGAAACGAATTTGGAATATTTTTAAGGGGTTTCTGTCCTTTCCTGTCTTCTTTAAAGTCACAAATAATAATAGGGTCCACTATAATAGTGGTCGGTGATAGATGAGAATCATTAACGTTATTATTTGTCACCAGCTCTAATACTGCTAAAGATTGCTTTTCCGCTTCGTCACCATTATAAATGTTTCTTTGTTTTATCGTATTTTATATTGAGTCAGACTTATGTCTAAAAAAACAATTACATCTAGAAGTGGTCGCTTTCTAAAACTTGCTGGTATGACGGCTTCTGTAGCGGGCCGGTATGCGTCTGAGCGTGTTCAATCCGTATTTTCTGCAGATGATGAAGTTGATGCCAGAAAAAAAATCGCTTACGGGAAAATGGCCGATGATATTGTGGGGACCTTGGGTGAGCTCAAAGGCGCTGTGATGAAAATAGGTCAAATAGCCTCTCAGACACAGGATTTACTGCCGAAAGAATTTTCTGAAGCACTTAAGAAGCTTCAAAAAGAAGCGCCGCCTGTCGATTTTTCTGTTATTAAAAACCAGATTGAATCCGAGCTTGGCGGGCCGTTAGAAACGTTTTATAAGTCTTTCGACAAGGCACCGTTTGCATCAGCTTCAATTGGGCAGGTGCATAGAGCGATCACCCATGCTGATCAAAATGTGGTTGTTAAAGTTCAGTACCCAGGTGTGGATAGATCATGTGACTCGGATTTAAAACAGTTAAGGTTAACCTTAAAATTAGGTGGCTTGTTAAAGCTACCCAAAGAAAGTGTTGATGCGCTCTTTACTGAAATTCAAGAGCGTTTGCATGAAGAGTTGGATTATATAAACGAGGCTAAAAATATTCGTTTATTTTGGTCTTTCCATAAGGATCATTCAAATATTGTGGTGCCTGAAGTTTATGATGAGTTATCGACACGGCATATTTTAACATTAGAGTATCTTCAAGGTGATCATGCTGATGAATTGGTAGATAAAGGTTATTCTCAAGCTGAGATTAACCAGCTAGGTGAGAGTCTATTTTCGATGCTTGCTCAGCATCTTTTCGAATTTCAGAAAATACATGGAGACCCGCATCCAGGTAATTTTGCTTTTCGAAAGGGGGGTGAAATCATCATTTATGATTTTGGTTGCATCAAGATTCTTAAGCCTGAAATTGTAGAGGCATATAAAAATGTAATACAAGCGAGTTTGGCTGAAAATTACGATGCTGTGGATGATGCATTGAAACGTTTAGGTGCGAGAGTGGATGGAAAAGTGTCGCCTGGGGAAGATTATTATAGGGTATGGCGGAATATATTTTTTGAGCCCTTTTTGGTTAATAGTGGTTATGACTTCAAGGAAGCAAAGCTTCATGTAGATGTGGCGAAGAATACTTCGCTATTGTTTAAGTATTTATCTCACTTTAAGCCGCCTGTTGAAAGCTTATATATCGATCGGATGATTAGTGGTCATTATTGGTTAATTAAAAGTATGGGAGTTAAGGCTAATTTTCTTTCGATATTGAATCGATATATTTAAGTTGAGCTTTTATTGATGAGCAGGCTGTGTTTGTTTTTGCATCATTCAATAATGATAAAGCCAAGACCTTAACTGTTTAAAGGTCTTAGCTTGCTGTAACGCTGTTTATATGAAATTACTAATAATGGCGCCTGCCGCGATAATAATTGCAGTGATGGCGAGAAGGTTCGCTTTTTTTGCTTGGCTGATATAAGGCGCAATATCTTGTTGTACTTGAATTTGTGCCTGAGCGGCACTCACTTTTGCAGCTACCGCTTCCGCGGCACTCATGGCGGCTTTTTCAGCTTTTTCAGCGCCAGACTCACCGCCACTTTGTGCTGCAATTTGTTTGATTTGCTCAAGTGCTTTTGGAGATAGCTCCGCTTTTTGTTCTAGTAAGTTTCGAATGCTTTTTATTTCACTGGTTATCTGTGTTTGCAGTTGCGTGTTTGTCTGGCGCAAGCTTGCATCCAGTACTGCTTGTGATACCAAGTTAATATTCTGGTCTTGTCTGGCTGTAAGCTTACGAATATCGCTTTTATTTTCTTGGGTATTCGTTTCAAGTTTTTGAAGTGTCGTACTTAATGGTTGCAGGGCATCTTCTAATGCACGTGAAATCAGTTTGGCCGATACTTCCTCGATTAGTTCTTTACTCATTTCTTCTTCCTCTTCCTCGACTGAGGTAATGGCTAGCTGCGGTTGATCCATTGCTGTATCAGAAGCTTTTATGGCGATATTGTTGAGTTCATCAATCAGTTCTTTTAAACGTTCTGGTTTGGCTGGTTTGCCTAGCATGCCGTAAGCACCGGAGTCTTTAACTTCGGCCTCATAGGCATCGCCTTCTTTAGATGTATACATCAAAATTGGGATATGGCTGGTTAAGGGGTTTTTGGTTATTTCGCGAGTTGTTTCTAATCCATTCATCCCGGGCATCATGTGGTCCATGAAGATGACATCAGGAAGTGGGTTGCTTGCTAAATAGCTAATAGCCTCTTCACCAGACTCCACCATGTTGACGTCTAGACCATTTTTCTGCACTAAACGGCTCAGCATAATACGTGCAGATTTTGAATCATCAATGACTAATGCTGTGCTGACAGCCATGTTCGCTCCTAAAAACAATTCGTAGTTCCTTAAAGCATAGATGATTTTGAGATAAGTAGGGTTATTTTTAGTGAATTTACGCTAAAAAAAGTTGCTTGAGCTCAGAAGGATGCGCAATGGTATATTTTGCCTGCCAGCTGAGTACTTCGGATTTATTATTTATATAACCGTACTTTGCTGCAACCGTCACCATGTTTGCTGCATTGCCAGCGCTTATATCTCTTTCGTGATCGCCAACGTAGACAGTATGTTTAAGTTGAATATTGAGTTTTCTTGCCGCTATAAACATGGATTCTGGGTCAGGCTTAGGCTGGGCAACGTCGTCGGCACAAAGTAATAGCGAGCATCTGTTTTCTAAATTTAACTTGTGTAAAAGTACTTCGCTAAATTTTCTAGGTTTATTGGTGATAATTCCCCAAGGTATTTTTTTAGCTTCACAGGCGAGTAAAATTTCGTTCATGCCATTAAATAGTTTGGCATGATCACCCACAATATTGATATATTCTTCTAAAAGTTCTTGACGATACTGCTCAAAACGTTCTTCTCCTTCTGAACCTCCAAACGCAAGTTGGGTTAATGCCCTGGCTCCATTTGATACGGTGTTACGAATTGACCGCTCATCCAAGGCTTTAAAGCCGTGCTTGATGCGTTGATTATTTAAAACAACAATAAAATCAGCGGCACTATCGACTAATGTTCCATCTAGATCAAACAGGAGAGCCTCGATTTTAAGAGCTGACGAACTCATTCTGGCTTACTTGCATGCACTAAATAATTAACATCCACATCTCTTGCGAGTTTGTAGTTCTTTAATAAGGGGTTGTATGTCATTCCGGTAATATCGTGAAAATTCAAGCCTGCCAAGCGTACATAGTGCGTAAGTTCGGAAGGTTTAATGAATTTCTTGTATTCGTGAGTGCCTTTTGGCAGCATTTTTAATATATGCTCTGCACCAACGATAGCGAATAAAAATGCTTTTGGGTTTCGGTTTATGGTCGATAAAAACAATTGCCCACCGGGTTTGAGTAGTTTTGCGCACGCTGTAATGACAGATGCTGGGTTAGGTACATGTTCAAGCATTTCCAAGCATGTAACGACATCAAAGTGACCCGCTTCTTGTTCGGCTAATTCTTCAACGGTTATTTGTCTGTAGTCAACTTCGACACCGGACTCAAGGCCGTGCAAGCGCGCAACAGATAAAGGTGCTTCACCCATGTCGACGCCTAAAACAGTTGCCCCCCTTTGAGCCATGCCTTCAGATAATATGCCGCCGCCGCAACCAATATCGACAACTTTTTTTCCGGCTAATGACGCACGCTCATCAATATAGTTTAAACGCAGCGGGTTAATATCATGTAGTGGCTTGAATTCACTTTCCTTGTCCCACCAACGACTCGCCAGTGCTTCAAATTTTGCTATTTCATCGTGATCTACGTTAACTCTTGTTCGGGTTGAACTGGGTGTCGCTTGATTCATGTTTGCTGCTCAATAGATTGGTTAAACAAAAAATAGCTTAAAAATGTCATCTAAAAGTATTTATGGATGATAGTTTATGTTTGTTGGATTTTTTCTGCCCATTCTTGGGCATTTTTCAAAATGGCGGCTTCATTAATGTGAGTGAGATTACCCTCTTTTAATAGATGTTTACCCTGTATCCAATGGTCAGATACTTGTTGTGAGTTTATCGAATACACAATATCCGAATGAATATTATAACTGGGTCGGCTATTTAACTTATTTAAATCTATGGCGATAAAGTCAGCTGATTTTCCTGGCTCCAGTGAGCCAGTGATATGTTCAATACCCAATGCTTTAGCGCCATTAATTGTCGCTGCTTCTATTGCGGTGACGGCATCGAATGCCGACGCATCCTGAGCAATTGCTTTGGCGATAAGTGCGGCGGTACGCATTTCCCCAAACATATCTAAATCATTATTACTTGCCGCGCCATCTGTACCCAAGGCAATATTGATGTTTTGTTTGAGGAGCTTGTCAGTTTCACAAAAACCACTCGCCAGTTTAAGGTTGGATTCTGGGCAATGAATGATATGAGCACGACTATTTTTAAGAATGGTTATATCTTGATCAGTAAGTGCTGTCATGTGCACGCACTGTAATGCTAGGTCGTGGCTAATTAAACCGAGGTTTGCTAGTCGCTGAATGGGGCGAAGACCTGAATTTGTTATAGCTTCATCGACTTCGAATTGGGTTTCATGTAAGTGAATTTGTACGGGGATATTTTTTTCAATAGCCAATTTCTTGATTTCTTGTAGAGGCCCGTTTGATACAGTATAGGGAGCATGTGGGCCTAGCGCTATTTGAATGCTTTTGCTGTCTTTGTATTGTTCGTGAAGCGCAAGAGATTTTTGAATGTACTCTTCAGGGCCCGAACCCCAAGCAGTAGGGAAGTCTAGAATAGGGCAGCAAAGCTGTGCGCGTATGCCCATTTCTGTAGCCGCTTTTGCCGCCATTTCAGGGAAAAAATACATATCACTAAAGCAGCTTGTACCGCTGCGGATCATCTCGGCAATGGCTAGTTTTGTGCCGTCATACACAAATTCTTCAGATACCCATTTGCCTTCAGCTGGCCAGATATGGTCATTGAGCCACACCATTAAAGGTAAGTCATCTGCTAAACCTCGAAATAGTGTCATGGCAGCATGGCCATGCGCATTAATTAGACCGGGCATAATAACGTGAGTGTTAACGCTATGATTTTGAGAGGAAGAAAAGAGAGCTTCGCATTCCTTTTGTGGCAGTATGGCGAGTATTATACCTTTATCTACAACAATTGCATGATTTGTCAGTGCCAGCCCTTTAGGGATGACTGGTATGATGTGGGAAGCATAAATGATAGAGTCAACGCGTTGTTTTTCAGGCATAACAGTCACTGGGTATGTTGTTTTTTGAAAGACTTTGCAGTATACCTTTTATCAATGTGCAATCAATGCCAAGTGATAAAGACAAGGTGTTATGCTTTAGGTAATTGTTTGCTGTTATTAAACCATAGTGGTGCGGTATGAATACAAATCAGACAGATATAGAACCTGAAAAAACTGATAATGTAGCTGAAGCTGTTAAAAATCAGCCTGAAAGCAGTGGAACAGTTAAGGTATCTGATACAAAGCACGAGCTTAAGCTAAAAGTAACTAATTGGTGGCATCAAGAAAAAGATAAAATTGCCCAAGGCGGTATGTTGAAGTTTCTACAAGAAAATAAAGACCGTTTTGATAAAACCTTGAGCAGCATCCATCAAAATAATTTTTTCTACCGTCTAACAAGTCGGCTCTTTGCTTTGGTCTCTATTTTGGCTGGCTGGGTTGATAAGACAAAAGATTTTATTTTGAGTTTGTTTTTAAGGCTCCCGGCACCTTCAGTTATAAAAAGATTTCTTCAGTCGGCGGTTGACGCCATTAATTTCAAGGGCTTAGTCGGGTTTATTAATGCCAAATTCTATTCATTAAAAAATGCACCACATCATTTACCGTCTTTGCAAATATTTGAAGATATGCTTTCGCATGCTAAAAAAGAGGGTTTTGATGTAAAAAAATATTTTCCTGATTTATCTAAAAAATATCAATATCGTAAACAGCAGCTTTTACAGCACTCCTTTTTTAAAGAGTTTTCTAAAACCTGGATAGAAAAAGTACTCGCCACTCCTTTTTCTATTAGCCGTTCCTTATCCCCTGTTTTGCCAGATTCGCGTTTATGGCATAAATTCTTCGATATTCTGGAGCGCAGACACATTAAAGACCTAGTGTTGGTCAGTGAATCCGGTCAGCGAACCTCATTTAAACATGACCCTCAATATCTCATTGACTCTTGTGAGGTAAAGCAGCGCCTTTATCAAGCTTCATTATTAAAGTCTACTGGAAGGCGTGTTTTTATTGTTGGTCACCACGAAAGTTATGTCGGGCCTTACTTGGTGAGAAGTGTCTTGCGTAGACTTGGATTTGAAAATTTAGCCGCTAACTGTAACACCGTCGTCGGGCCAAAAATGTTTTCCAATATCGTGTTAAAAAATGGTGCCAGTAATGTCGGCAATTTGTTCTTAACCTTACCCTCCCAAAAAACAACGGTTGTTACTGAAAAGGACTTAGCAACGGCATTAGCTAAAACGGCCAGACAAACTCAATTTCTAATTAAAATGCCCAATCAGGTGTTGCGTTTAATCGAAGGTATGAGTTATCACGATTTCATGAATCGCCTTGTCAGGTTTGAGCTTGTAGGCTTTGAAGAAATAACCAATGAGCTGATACAAGAAGATAAATTAATTGTGCGTGAATATTTCAATTTTGCACATGAGAATCAAGCATTGGATGAGCTGGAACGTGAAGATTTTGAACTTTTTAAAAAAGTGATGTATGAACCCTTTTTAATTTTCCCGGAAGGTTCTCGCTCCTATATCGATAAAAATGGTGATGTCACAATGAAGTATGTGAATCCCCGCTTTATGCAAGCTTACTTGAGGCCTGGCGATGTTATCTTACCGCTTAATTTAGTTGGGGGTTCAGATATAACGAAAGGCCTTTTATTGAGTGTTGCGACGATGGGTTTATCTGTTGGCGAACCTTATGAAATTTCTCAAGCTATGATTGATGACTATGAAGTAGAAGGGGTCAATGTTATGCGAAAAATTGCTGCCTTACCTAATATCAAAAAGGTATTCTTTGATGAGGATATTCAGGCACGAACTGGGCTAGGGAAGAATGCAGCATAAGTCTATGCTGCGTTAGAAGTCAGCCTTTGTGCTCATGATATCTATGATAAACGCAGTTATCTTTGTCAATATATGTGGCTTTTTGTGTTTGTTTTGTTATTTTAAAGTTTAAACTAGTTTCTATATGTTTATTGCAACTGATTGAAAGTTAATGCTTATTTGTTTTATTATAGATTAATAAATAGACCTCTATTCATGAAATTTATATCGAAAATATAATTGATATATTGTATTTATTGTCCTCCTTTCATTAGAATCCACTTCGAAATTAAAACACCATGTCTTTTCACAACTTTTTGAGTTAGCGATTGAGCTAATTTATTAATTAGAGTGAGTAGGCTTAATTCCTAAACACAAGGGATATTTAAATGTCACAATACCAAGACGAAATCAAAGCAGTAAAATCTGTTGTAGACGCTAAAGGTGATAGCTGGGCTGCAATCAACCCAGAATCAATCGCACGTATGCGCGCTCAAAATAAATTCAAGACTGGTCTTGATATCGCACAATACACAGCAAATATCATGAACGCTGATATGGCTGAATTTGATAAAGACAAAACTAAATACACGCAGTCTTTAGGTTGCTGGCATGGTTTTGTTGGTCAACAAAAAATGATTTCTATCAAGAAGCACTTTGGTGGAAAAACTGACCGTCGTTACTTGTATCTTTCTGGTTGGATGGTTGCTGCTTTGCGTTCTGATTTCGGTCCACTTCCTGATCAATCAATGCACGAGAAGACTTCTGTTGCATCGTTAGTTAAAGAGCTTTACACATTTCTGCGTCAAGCTGATGCTCGTGAACTTGGCGGTCTTTTCCGTGAACTAGACGCTGCTAACGAAGCAGGCGATTCAGCTAAAGCTGCTGACATTCAAGGCCAAATTGACAACCACGTGACTCACGTTGTGCCAATAGTTGCTGATATCGATGCGGGTTTTGGTAACGCTGAAGCGACTTATCTAATGGCGAAGCAAATGATCGAAGCGGGTGCTTGCTGCCTACAGATCGAAAACCAAGTTGCTGATGAAAAGCAGTGTGGTCACCAGGACGGTAAAGTAACTGTTCCTCACGCTGACTTCCATTCAAAGATTCGCGCATTGCGTCATGCATTCCTTGAGCTAGGTATCGACAACGGTCTTATTTGTGCTCGTACTGACTCTGAAGGTGCTGGCTTAACAAAAGAAATCGCTGTTGTTCAAGAGCCGGGTGATTCTGGTGATATCTACAACTCTTACTTAGATGTTGAAGAAATCGACGTAGCTGACATGGCTGAAGGTGACGTTGTATTTAACCGTGGTGGCAAGCTTGTTCGTCCTAAGCGTTTACCTTCTGGTCTATATCAGTTCCGTCAAGGTACGGGTCATGAGCGTTGTGTATTCGATTGTATTGGTGCGCTTAATGCAGGTGCTGATCTTCTTTGGATCGAAACTGCAGTTCCGACAGTGCACGAAATTGCGGGCATGATGGATGATGTTCGTAAGGTTCATCCTGATGCGAAGCTTGTTTATAACAACTCTCCTTCGTTTAATTGGACGTTAAACTTCCGTCAGCAAACTTTTGACTCAATGGTTGAAGCGGGTGAAGATGTTTCTGCTTACGATCGTGGCGATCTAATGAACGCTAAGTATGATGATTCAGAATTGTCTGCTAAAGCTGATGCGCGTATTCGTACTTTCCAGGCTGATACAGCTCGTGAAGCTAACGTGTTCCATCATTTGATCACTCTTCCTACTTACCATACAACTGCGTTGTCTGTAGACAACCTAGCGAAAGAGTACTTTGGTGATCAAGGTATGTTGGGTTATGTTGCTGGTGTTCAGCGTAAAGAGATCCGTCAAGGTATCGCATGTGTTAAGCATCAAAACATGTCTGGTTCAGATATGGGTGATGACCACAAAGAATACTTTGCTGGTGAGCGTGCTCTTAAAGCAGGCGGTGCGAAAAATACATCTAACCAGTTCTCTTAATTTGAGAATGGTTGGTTAAGCTTTCTTTCTTGTTTTATTAAGATAAAAGCTTAAAGTGTTTCAAAAGGCGACTTTCTTAAAAGATTGTCGCCTTTTGTATAGCTGGATAAGAGTTTTTGTGCATTTAAATCATAATTTAAGGTGAATGAGTGATGAGTGATATACCAAAGTATTTGCAGGATTCCAAAGAGCTTTTAAGTGAAGATGGTTTTGCCGTCAGCGGTGTTTGGTATCACGGTACATCATCAGCCTTGTGTGACTCTATTCTGAACTTTGGATTAAAACGTTCCGGAGATAGAGATTTAAAGCAAGCAGCTAAGAAAACAATGGCAACGATTGGGAATAAATATACTGAAACTATTGAGCCTGTATTTCTAACACAAAGCAAAGAGTTAGCTTATTACTGGGCTCAGCAGCGTGTGCGAGAGAGAAGCGTCCGTTTTGAAGGTTCGGAAGGGCCTGTGGTTATCCAGTTGGATTTACCTGAATTACTTCAAATAAAAGTCAAACCAGATGTTGGAGCAATGAGCTTGCTCTTATTGGAAGAAGGTGAGCGATATGTAGCCTATATTGCTAAGTTACATCAAAATCTCGGGTTGCCTGAATTAAATATTAACCTTCAGGCTGCTGATCGAATGGCTTATCTTGAGCAGCTCGGTATGGCTTATATTGATCAAGATATAGATGCAAACTGTTTAACTGTCATCCAAGGCTAGTTTTGTGAAATGCCTTGGGGTCAGAAAATTTTATCTTTTTAAGAAAACTATTTTAAATAGTTTTCTGCTGAATGTGTTCTCGCTTGTGATCTCAGTGTAAGATAGTGAGCTTGATTCAATATAAGAAAGACCTATGAGCTATCAAGTCCTTGCCCGAAAGTGGCGCCCCCAAAATTTTAAACAAATGGTTGGTCAAGAGCATGTTCTCCAAGCTTTAATTCATGCTTTGGATAGCCAGAGACTGCACCATGCCTATTTATTTACAGGTACCCGAGGTGTGGGCAAAACCACTATTGGCAGAATTTTAGCTAAGTGCTTGAGCTGTGAGGCTAAAGTGACTTCAGAACCTTGTGGTGCGTGTGGTGCGTGTACATCAATAGCTGAAGGTCGTTATGTCGATTTAATTGAAATTGATGCCGCATCGCGCACTAAAGTAGAGGATATGCGAGAGCTTTTGGAAAACGTGCAATATGCGCCGAGCCAAGGCCGCTTCAAAATCTATTTGATCGATGAAGTGCATATGTTATCGCAGTCTAGTTTTAATGCGCTTCTAAAAACCCTTGAGGAGCCGCCTGAACACGTTAAATTCTTGTTTGCGACAACGGACCCCCAAAAGTTACCTGTGACAATATTATCCCGTTGCTTGCAGTTCAATTTAAAAAACATGTCGCCTGAGAAAATTGTAGCTCATCTGAAACATGTCTTAAACCAGGAAAGTGTCACCTTTGACGATGCTGCATTATGGGCTTTAGCTAGAGCTGCGGATGGTAGCATGCGTGATGCGCTCAGTCTAACGGATCAAGCAATCGCCTATGGTAATCAAAGCCTTAGCGAGACTGGCGTAAGTGCCATGCTGGGTACGGTTGATCAAAAAAAGATATATCACATACTGGATGCACTAATTACCAAAAACGCATCAGCTATGTTAAATGAGGTGAAAGCCTTATCTGAGTTTTCTCCAGATTATCGTTCGGTCTTGGCAGCGCTATCATCTATTTTGCATCGTGTTGCCCTAGAGCAAGTTGTACCGAACTCTGCTGATAACGCGATAGGTGATCAGCAGAAAATTCAGTATTATGCAAAAAATGTTTGCGCTGAAGATATTCAACTTTTTTATCAAATAGCATTAACAAGTCGTCAGGATTTACATATTACACCTGATACAAAATCAGGGTTTGAGATGGCTCTGCTTCGAATGTTAGCGTTTCAAATGTCGCCAGTCCCGGTTGATAAACAGACGCCATTCGAGAGCAGGCCCTACACAGATAATGAAGACGCTGTGCCAGATCAAATTCAACAGACCGAAGATGCTTCTTTAGAGAAAATGGCAGAGAATGTGGCGCAAACTGAAATTGCCTCACGTCCAGAGGCGGTTGATAATCAAGAGAGTGAAAAAGCTGAGTTAACTGAAACAGAGCAAAATCACGATACAATTAGCATTGCTGATCAGGCAGAACTAGCGCCAGAGCCAGAAAAAAAAACACTAAATAATGTGGCTGACCCTGATTCAGTAGGGTCTGAACCAATAGATTCTGGTTCAGTAGCTTGGAATACCGAGGTAATTGAACTTGGCTTAAGCGGTATGACACTCAACTTTATGCTGAACAGTGTCGTTGAATTAAGTGCACCTCAAATAAGTGTATTTGTAGAAAGTGGACACTTTCGTTTATTTAATGACAATCATGAAAAACGAATTCGCGAAGCCCTGTTGACGTATTATTCCGGTTGTTCTGATGTTGAATTTGTAGAAGGCTTAAAAGAAGGTCAAGAAACGCCGATGATGTGGCGTGAAAGAAAACTGCAGGAAAAGAAAGCGTTCGCCAAAGAGCTTATTTTTAATGATCCTTATGTCCAGGAGATTTTAGATCAGTTTCAAGGGGCTTTAATCGAACAAAGTATTCAGCCTGAAGTATAAAAAGTATAGAAGTTTCAAATAATTTTTTGTAAAGAAATAGTGAGGTTGTCATGATTGGTGGAAATATGTCTGAGCTTATGAAGCAAGCCCAAAAAATGCAGGAGCAACTTCAAAAGCAGCAAGAAGCAATAGCTTCGGCAGAAGTAACGGGTGAGTCTGGCGCCGGTATGGTTAAGGTGCTTATGAATGGTCGTCATGATGTGAAACGCGTTCAATTAGATGATTCTTTGATGTCTGAAGATAAAGAAGTTTTAGAAGACCTGCTGGCAGCGGCAGTCAATGATGCTGTTCGTAAAATAGAAGAGAGCAATAAAAATTCAATTTCAGGTTTGGCTGAGGGTATGGGTATGCCTCCCGGCTTTAAGATGCCTTTCTAAGTTTGCTATTTCATTAATCGATTTAACGAGTTTTGCTGATGAGTTTTGGTCCTGTTGTAGATGAGCTGATTGATGCGCTCAAAATATTGCCTAGTGTTGGGCAAAAATCTGCTCAAAGAATGGCATTAATGCTATTGGATGGTGATAGAAAAGGAACAAAACGTTTAGTTAATTCGCTTGATCAAGCCATTCAAAGAGTCGGGCATTGCGCTTTATGCAGAACCTTGTCTGAGTATGAGGTATGCCTTACCTGTGCAGATCAAAGTCGCGATCATAAGTCACTTTGTGTTGTTGAATCTGCTTCTGATCTAATTGCCATAGAGCAGGCTCATCACTTTAAAGGTTTGTACTTTGTATTGAGTGGCAGTTTGTCTCCGCTTGATGGAATGGGGCCAGAAGAGGTTGGTTTTCCAGAATTATTTAAAAGGGTGGAGATGCTTTCGACACAAGAAATAATTGTTGCAACAAATCCGACAGTAGAAGGTGAAGCGACTGCCCACTACTTGGCAGATGTTTTTAGAGGCTCAAATATACTCATTACCCGTCTTGCTCATGGCATTCCTTTAGGTGGATCTTTGGGTTATGTCGATGGTGGAACCTTAACTCATGCCTTTTCTGGCCGTAAGCCAATGTCTGACGAGTCATAATAGTGATGGATGATAACTTGGCTAATAAAATTGACTATGAGTTGATAACGGATTTAAAGCGTCTTCAAGGTTTAGTTATTCAGTGGCAGGAGGCCAAGTTCCTTGCTATTGATACGGAGTTTATCCGAACCTGCACTTTCTTAGCGCAGCCAGGTCTTATTCAAATCGCAGATACGCAGGGGGTTTATCTAATCGATCCCGCTGCAATAACTGATTTAAGTTTGCTTGTTGATATACTTGAAAATCCTAATATTATCAAAATAATGCACTCAATGAGTGAAGATGTAGATTTACTGTTTCACTCAGTTGGTGCTCAAATAACCCGTGTTTTTGATACCCAGATTGCAGCTGCTTTCTTGGGCTTTGGCCCGGCATTAGGTTATCAGAATCTGGTGTCGGAAGTTTTATCTATCGACTTGGATAAGGGTGAAACCCGGTCGGACTGGTTGCAGCGGCCACTAACTCAAAGCCAGCTGCATTACGCTGCCTTAGATGTTATTTATTTGCTGAAACTTTATCATGAGCTTCAGCCTCGTCTTCAAAAAGCACATTATTGGGATGCTTTATTTGATGAGGCTCAGTTGCTGATTAGTCAGGTATTTAGTGCTTGGCAAACACCTGAACTAGCATATTTAAAATTAAGAGGTGCTTGTGAGCTGGATGAGCAATCTCAGCGTTTGCTTCAGTCTTTGGTTATATGGCGAGATGCAACGGCCTTCAAAGAAAATATCCCCAAACCTTGGGTCTTTAACGATGCATCGTTAATTGAAATTGCACGTTTGAAACCTTTTGTTTCTGCTGATCTGAAGAAAATCAAAGGCATTCAGGGTAAATCAATCAGACAGTTTTCTGAACGTTTGCTCGCTGAGATTGACGGGTTTACCTACGAGCCAACGACAGAGTTTGCTATGATTGATGGGCCTGTTAAAGCGGGTGAATTAGTCATCTATCGACGCTTAAAAAGCGAAGTAGCAAAAGTCTCGAATGAAACAAAAATACCGGCTCAATTATTAGGTTCTCGGAAAATGCTGGAAAACCTGGTTATTCATTGTAGCCGGCTCTCAAATAAAGACTTTACTCTTGAGTATAAAGGATGGAGAGAAAAACTGATGGGTAATAGATTTCGTCATATATTATTTGAGCCATCGTAGCTGTTCCATGTTTGTTTTTTCTGCTGAATTCTTTTTTATACAGTACAAGGTTTATAGATATGTCAGGATATACCTCAAACATCAAACGTTTTTGCTCTGTGTATAAGTCGAGTAAAAAAAATCAAATGTATATCTATGTTGATCGTAGCTATAAATTAGAGAATATGCCGGAAGCACTTAAAGGTATTTTTGGTCAGCCGATTCATGTCTTGGATATGATATTAACGCCAGAAAAAAAATTAGCGCGTGTTGCGGCAGAAAAAGTACTTCAATCTATCGAAGAACAAGATTTTTATTTGCAGATGCCACCGGCCGAAAGTGAAGTGATTGAGGGTGCGCATTCAGCGCCAAAAGACTCTTTGCATGGCTAGTAAAAAAATAAAAAAAACGATGCCTTTTTGGCAGACTAAACCCTTACAGGAAATGAGCCAGCAGGAATGGGAGTCTTTATGTGACGGTTGTGGCTTATGCTGTCTTCAGAAATTACAAGATGAAGATACAGATGAGATATTTTTTACCCGTGTTAGTTGTCAGTTTTTAGATTGCCAATCTTGTCGCTGCAAGGTTTATGCTAATCGTTTTGAATATCTCCCGGAATGTTTGAATTTGACGCTGGATAACCTTGAATCTACGCTGCCTTGGTTACCTTCAAGTTGTGCTTACAAATTAGTCTATGAAGGGCAGGCCTTACCTGAATGGCATCACTTAAATTCGAAGAATAAAAATACCATCCATTCCTTAAATCTTTCTATCAAAAATAAAGTAGTTAATGAGTTGGATGTTGACGAAGATGATTGGCAAGACTATATCATCGATTTAAAATAATACAGATTTTAAAAGAAACTCTTTTAGGGGATTAAGTTTGGAAAGTACGTCATATGCTATTGCATGGTTTTTATACTTGGTTGGTGCGCTTGGCCTTACTATTGTTCTCTGGAGAATGACGAGGAATATTAAGCTAAGAAGAACAAGGCGAAGTCTGAGGGCATTTATTGCTGTAGTCTTATATACACCTATTAATATAGGCGAAGGGGGGGGCTGGTTGGCGCCCGCTTATCTAGTGGGCACTTATGATTGGGTGCTTGGAGAGGTAGATAGGGCGCAATTGGCGGGTATGTTTATTTCTGGGGCCTATGTTCTAGTTGTTCTGGTGATTTTGCTAGAGTCAGTTTTAAGGCGTTTGTTTAATATGGAATATGGTAAATAAAGCTTATGAAACCGGGTTTATATCGACATTATAAAGGCGCTGATTATCATGTGTATGCTGTTGTAAAGCATAGTGAAACAGAAGAAGAGCTTGTTTTATATAAGGCTCTTTATGGTGAATTTGGCCTTTGGGTTAGGCCTCTATCCATGTTTAGAGAGCAGGTTAAGGTTAAGGGTAAGTTACAAGCTCGATTCGATTTCATTAAAAGTCTCCCCGCAAATAGTGAGCTGGCCTAAAAAACCAGTGTTTTTTCTTCCAGCACTTACTTAAGCGTGGTTAAAGTTCCACAAAAACAAGCAGTAAGCTTATTTATTTTAGATACTACATTCAATTTCACGTTGTTGTTATTGTAAAACCTGCTATAAATTATTTATGTCTTAAGAACTTTTAAACATTTATGTTGTTCTTGTTTTATGTCTATGTCAGGAAAATGTATGTCTCTTCTTCAAAAAAATACCGATCGTCCGTTACTAATAAAGAGATCAATGTCTAGCATTGGCTTGTTTGTTATTTTATGTCTCATGTCGCAATTAGTGTTGTCAGAAGGTGATGAAAAAGAGCATAAAGCGGCTGATATAAGGCTCTTAATTGATATTTCGGGCAGCATGAAAAAGAATGACTCTGCGAATTTAAGAATTCCTTCGGTTTCATTATTAACTGAATTAATACCGGATGGCGATAAGGCGGGTGTTTGGACTTTCGGGCAATGGGTAAATAATCTGGTTAAGCATCGGACAGTAGATGATACATGGCGTGAAGATGCTAAAGAGCAAGCTAAGAAAATAAACTCAGTTGCATTGTATACAAATATTGGCGCTGTTTTAGAAAAATCATCTGATGATACTTATAAGCCAGACTTGGATTATTCGAATACCCATTTTATCCTTCTAACGGATGGTATGATCGATATAGATAAAGACTCGGCAAAAAATGATCTTGAGCGTGAGCGAGTGTTATCCAGTGTTTTAGCTTCCTTTAAGGAACGCGGTGCAAAAATTCACGCTATTTCCTTATCTAAAAATGCCGATCTATCTTTAATGGACAAGTTGGCAGTTCAAACAGGGGGGCAGTCTGCGGTCGCTGAGAGCTCAGAAGATTTAACAAAAATATTTGTGCAAGTTCTGGATCAGGCTGTGCCAAGTGAGCAAGTGCCGATTGAAGGTAATGAGTTTGCCATTGACTCAAGTGTCGAAGAGTTTACGGCGCTGATCTTTAGAGGTGATGGCAGTGTGCCAACAGAAATAATCTCACCCGATAATAGTGTTTATAAATACGGCCAGAAGGACGCAGATGTTAAGTGGTTTCAGGATCGTGGTTATGACTTAATTACCATTACCCGGCCACTTGAAGGAACATGGTCTATAAAGGCAGATATTCAACCAGAAAGCAGGGTGACGGTTGTTAGTAACCTTCAACTGGATGTCTCTAAATTACCGGCTAACTTCTTCGCAGGTGAGCAGCTCAATGTCGATGTAAGTTTTATTGAAGAGGGCAAGAAGGTCGTTAGTCCGGAATTTTTATCCTTATTAGACATTGAATTACAACTCACGACTGAAGAGGGGAAATCTGCCAGTAAGGCTATGTCTGATGCCGATAACCCGCCCGCTGATGGCGTCTTCAAAGAGTCTATTACCAAACTCACTAAAGTAGGGCAGTATGAAGTTAATGTCCTGGTTGATGGGAAAACCTTTAAACGCAGTAAGCGCCAAGTGGTTAACTTAAGAGCGCCCTTTGATTTTGAATTTTCAGTTAAATCTGATGCCTTACAGCCATATTATGAATTGGTTGTTACTCCTCTAAATGACAGTATTAATCTTGATGATACCAATGTTTTTGTGAAAACGACGTTTCCTGATTCAGCCAGTCTAATTAGTGCCTTAGAAAAAGAAGATGACAAAAATCGTTGGGTGCTTCAGATTTCTCCAACTAAAGGTGATGGTATTTACGAGGTTGCCATCAAAGTAAAGTCGAAAACGTTGTCAGGAAAAGAGTTTCAGTTCAAACCGAAACCGTTTGAAGCAGAATTTCCTGTCCCAGTTGGTTCTTCAAATAAAATCATTTCGGTGAATGAAGAATTGCCTGTAGAGGAAGATGTGGTCGAAGCACCGATTGTCGAAGAGGTTGCTCCTGTTGTTGAAGAAAAAATAATAGAAAAAGCAGTTGAATCTGAAGAAATTTTGGTTGAAGAGTCTGTTGAAACGCCAGAAGATATGGCAGAAGAATCAGACTACTTTTGGTGGATAGTCGGTGCTGCAGCAACAGCCGGATTGCTTTTAGTTTCAGGTCTCGCGTTCTTTTTTATAAGAAAGCGTAAGAAGGCTAACGAAACTAACGAAGAAGCACCTGGAGAAATCCTTTCTGATGATGATGTGAAAGCTTTGGATGAGACGTCTGGTGAAGATGTGCCTGTTGTAGAGGAGGCTGTCTTTGAGGAGCCAGAGGTCGAAGAGCCGGTCTTGGAAGAGCCGGTCTTGGAAGAGCCAGAGATTGAGGAAGATAATGGTGATGATCTTGATTTCATGGAGGCTGCCGAAGAGTTGGAGGTGGCTGTTGAAATAGAAGAAGTAGATGATTTGTCTGATGAGGATGATGCCCTTGATTTAAGTGATGTGCTCAACGAAGCTGATGCTATTGAGGAGTCTGAGCCTGAAGAGCTAGATGTAGCAGATATAGCGCAAGCAATAGAAGAATCAGCTGATGAGCCTGCTGAAGCGCTAGACGAGGAAATTGAAAAAGCCCTTGATATAAATGACGATGACGATGACGATGACGAGGAATTCAATTTAGAAGATTTTGATATAGGCGATACAGACGATCTTCCTGACTCGGAAGAAAAACCCTAATATGTATTTATAAAGTGTTAGCTAAGTCACTTTATGTGTCAATTAACGCTTGCAAGCGCATTAAGTGCTTAATATAATGCGCGCCGTTGAATATAATTCAACTTGCTGAAAAATATATTATTTTCAGTATTGCCAGATAAAGCGGGAATAGCTCAGCTGGTAGAGCACAACCTTGCCAAGGTTGGGGTCGCGAGTTCGAATCTCGTTTCCCGCTCCAATTCTCAATAGTCTATCTTTCTAGACTTATTTCTTTCTTATCAATGCGTACCCTTATAACTTGGTCTAAACTTACTGCAAGTTAAAGACGTTGAGCCCAGTAAATATTTGGTTTGTATAGCTTACTAAAGGCTGGCTTATATCAGCGTTGTTTATCGTTTGAAAAGTGGCTCTATTATGCAAAGCTGGAGGATTGAATGTCAGGAATTTTGGCTTCTGTAGATTTAAGAACGAAGTTGGTTGGTGAAAATAGATTAGAAATACTTATGTTCAAACTGGCGGGTCGTCAAACATTTGCAATCAACGTATTTAAGGTTCAAGAAGTACTAAAGCTTCCCAATCTAACCCAAATGCCGCACCGTCATGCATTTATATGCGGTGTTACGCATTTTAGAGGCCAGACCTTACCTGTTATCAACTTAAGTCAAGCTATTGGTATGCGCCCCTTAGAGGTTAGCAAAGATTCTATTATTATCGTGACGGAGTATAACCGCAGCGTTCAGGCCTTTTTAGTGGGTGGGATCAAACAAATAGTTAATATGAATTGGGCTGATATTTTACCACCCCCAAAAGCTGCAGGTCGTGCTCACTATCTGACTGCGATTACACGTTATCAAAACGAAATAGTTGAAATTATTGACGTAGAAAAAGTACTTGCTGAAATTTCGCCTTATTCGACGGATGTTTCAGAAGGCTTATTGGATGGTGACTTGATTTCCAAAGTCAATGATCGTTTTGTGCTGGTTGTCGATGACTCACCGGTTGCGATTAATCAAGCTAAAGGCACCTTACAAAAGATAGGTCTAGAGGTGATTACAGCTTCGAATGGGAAGCAGGCTCATAATTTACTTACCTCTTGGGCAGCGGAATCGCAAGAAAAAATAGATAAGTGCTTGCTGGTATTAACAGATGCTGAAATGCCAGAGATGGATGGCTACCGGCTCACAACCGAAATAAGACAAGATGATCGGCTTAAGCATATGCATGTCATTATGCATACATCACTAAGTGGTAGTTTTAATCAGGCGATGGCGCAGCGTGTTGGCTGTAATAAACTACTATCTAAATTTCAGCCTGATGAGTTAGCAGAAGCTGTTTTAGATTATATACGAGAGCTATATCAAAAATGATGAGGTCTTGTTATGTGAGTGGCTTAATTACCTATCCGGTTAAATCTCTTCAAGGAATTAGTAAAGAAGCATATCGCGTAGATGATTTTGGCTTCGAACATGATCGGCGATTCATGTTAATTGATGATAAGAATAAATTTATATCCCAAAGGTCTCAGCCTAAGCTTGCGTTGTTAGCTGTTAATGTTTACTTATCTTCTCAGGGTGGTCTTGAGTCAATTGATATTTTCTCCGACCAGTTGGGTCATCTTTCTTTTCCTATGAGTTTGTTTAATGAGCATATCGCTCTGGACTGTGATGTCATGGTTTGGGGGGATGTTGTCAGATCTTTGGTTCTCAATGACTCTTATACGGAAAAACTATCTAAGTTCTTAGGGGTAAATGTTCGCTTGGCCTTTATGTCAGATTCAAGCTTTCGGCAAATAGACCGGCAGTATTTTTCAGAGGATAAGCGTGTTAGTTTTGCCGATGGTTATCCTTTTTTATTAACGTCTGAAGTCTCTTTAGCGGACTTAAATAGTCGATTAGAGCAGCCTGTTCCAATGAGTAATTTTAGGCCAAATATTGTTATTTCTGGTAGGGTTTCTGCTTACACAGAAGATGCATGGAAACGTATTATGATTGGCGATATCTCTTTTGAGTTGGTCAAGCCTTGCAGTCGTTGTATTATGACAACGATCAATAAAAAAGGAGAGAAGGCAGCGAGTCGGGAACCTTTAAAGACATTGAGTCAATACCGTAGAAATGAGTTCGGAGTCTGTTTTGGTCAAAATCTCGTTCATTTGTCGCGAGGTACTATACGTGTGGGTGATTTAGTTAGTTTTGAATAGCTAATTAAAAAAGTTCAATTTCATCATTGGTTGAATCATGCTCATCTTTTTTAGCACTAAAGTGATGTTGATAAACCTCTAACGCTTCATCAACAGATGCGCCATTCATTATGTGCTGAAACATAATTCTTTCTTCTTCCATAGTGTAATTTGACATAATATCTTCTTGCAGTTTTGACCATGCAGACGGGTTATAAACTTGTGCAGGATCACTGACTAAACGACTGAGCCAGCTCAAATCTCTCTTCACATGATCCAGACGTTGCGTTAAGCGGTCGTAGAATTGGAAGGCAACAATGGCGCTCATTATTTTCTGGTGAATTTCTTCGGTGCTTAAGCGAAAGGTTTCCAGTTCATTGTTTTCTGAGGATTCATTTTTATTAGGCGGATCAAGTAAGCCTTGAAGCTGGTTTGCAATATAGGTGAAGGATTGAGTCAGTTCTGTGACAGACTTTTCGCCATCTGACATGGTACATTCGACTTGAGAGACGGCTAGGGTCAGCATGTTAATCGTCTCTCTTACTTGACTCCAATCAAGGTCAGGCTGTTTTGCAGTTGAAGGTGCTTGAGGTGCTTCTGATTTTATATTCATGTAAAAAGCAGTGCTCCATAAGGTTTGTGCAGATGAAAAAATTGTGGTTGTCGATTTATTTTATGCATAATGGCCACATTTAGAGTCGCTTCTTAAGAAACTCAAGAGTTTTCAGTGCATGTCATGTCCTGTTTTCAGGTTTAACTATACATAAAACTATATTGTCTAATGATAGTTGATAAAGCTTAATTGGCGAGTGAATTTCACTAAAATATACAGAATTAACGAAGGTATTATGAGTATTGCCCGCTTTGAAAATGTGTCGCTCGCTTATGGGCTTCGGCCCTTATTAGATAAAGTAAATTTTGCTATTGAAGAAAAGCAAAAAATTTGTTTACTTGGTCGCAATGGTGAAGGTAAATCATCTTTAATGAACTTGCTAACCAAAGCTATATTACCGGATTCAGGTGAGCTTAATTTTCAAAAAGGGGTAAAGGTTGGGGCACTTCCTCAAAGCTTGCCTGAAGCCGATGATAGAAGTGTTTACGATTTAGTCGCAGAGGGTTTGGAAGACTTAGGCCAATACCTTAAGGAATATAACGGCATCTTAGCATTAGTTTCAGATAACGCATCATCAGATCAAATAGCTTTGATGGGGCGATTAGAGTTTCTTCAGGAAAAAATAGAAACACTGGATGGTTGGACATTTCAACATAAAATAGACTCAATGCTGAAGCGTTTTGGTCTATCTCCAGAGCAGAAGATGAAAGATTTATCCGGCGGTTGGCGTCGACGTGTTTTGCTTGCTAAGTCTTTAATTAATGAGCCTGATTTGCTTTTACTGGATGAGCCAACAAATCATCTGGATATTGAAACAATAAAATGGCTCGAAGCAAGGCTTCAAGAATTTAATGGCTCACTTTTATTTGTGAGCCACGATAGAGCTTTCATTAAAGCATTAGCCTCAAATATTATTGAGTTAGATCGAGGCCAGTTAACACCTTTTAACGGTGGTTATACCGACTATTTAGTTGCTAAACAAAAGTTACTAGAGGAAGAAGAACGCCAAAACCAGTTATTCGATAAACGACTTTCTGAAGAAGAAGTTTGGATTCGCCAAGGCGTCAAAGCCCGGAGAACGAGAAATGAAGGTCGTGTCAGGGCGCTTAAAGCGATGCGTAATACTTATCGGTCTCGTGTTTCCCAGCAGGGTAAGGTTGACATCAAAATTGCAGAAGCTGAGAAGTCGGGTCGATTAGTTATCGAGGCAGAGGGGATTACCCATCAATTCAGTAACGGTAGAAAGGTTATCACTGAATTCTCACTTACCGTGATGCGAGGTGACCGTATCGGTTTAATCGGTGCTAATGGAGCGGGGAAGACGACGCTGATTCGCATATTATTAAATCAGTTGACGCCTACAGAGGGGATGGTTCGTGTGGGCTCAAAGGTGGAAGTTGCTTACTTTGATCAATTAAGAACGGGCTTGAATTTTAATCAATCAGTCTTTGATAATGTTGCAGACGGGCATGATTTTATTGAAGTGAATGGAAACTCTCGTCATGTTATCAGTTATTTAAATGACTTTTTATTTACAGCTGAACGTGCCAGAACGCCTATCAACGCTCTATCTGGAGGAGAGACTAATCGTCTATTACTGGCTAAGCTTTTCGCAAAACCTGCCAATATCATTGTCATGGATGAACCGACAAACGATCTTGATGTTGATACGCTTGAGCTGCTTGAAGATAAATTAAGTGATTTTCAAGGGACTTTACTTGTCACCAGTCATGATCGTGATTTTTTAGATCAGGTTGTGACGAGTACTCTGGTTTTTGAAGGAGAGGGTAAAGTTAGTAGTTATGTAGGTGGTTATCTGGATTGGGTCAGGCAGACTGGTGGGGTATTACCTGTAGAGCCTCAGTCGGGTGGTGCAAACATTTCTGTTGTGGTAAGTGAGCTTGAAGGTGTGGTCGAAGTATCAGTGCCTCATAGTAAGCCGGTGGTGACTAAACCCAAAAAACTCAGTTATAAATTGAAGTTAGAGTTAGAAACTCTACCGGCAAAGATAGAGGCGCTTGAAGCTAGGCAGTCAGAACAGCAGTCATTGATTAATGATCCTGACTTTTATAAAAGTGATCGCCAGGAAATAGAACAAATGACAATGCTTTTAGCCGAAACAGAGACCTTGTTGGCACAAGCGATAGAGCGTTGGATGGAACTCGAAGACTTACAGTCCTAGAAAATTAATCACCAGTTTAGTCGAAGAGAATGATATGGGCTTATGGATTGCAATTTTTATTACGTTGCTTGTTTTCGGATCGATTCTTTGGGTGAAACCTTCACCTAGAGAGCGGACTCTGACTCAGTTGAGAACTATGGCTTTGTCAAAAGGCTTAAAAGTCCGGCTTTTGGATGCTAGGTTATCAGCGCAGCTTTTCCCGTGGATTGATAACTATAGACAATTTGTGTTCTATGAAAAACCCCTTCCAAGTATTGCTAAGCTCAAGTCGAACAAGGCAATTGTGATCAGAGTGTCGGACGATCCTAATGCGCATGAATTAGATCAAGATAAGCCCATAAAAGTGGCGCTTTCTAACAAAGTAGATTTTACGCTATTGCCAAGTACGGCCGAGGCTCTGGTTATTTCTGCTTCGGGTATTTCTATTGTCTGGAGAGAATATCAAGATGGTGAACTTGATGTGTTTCAGCAGCTTGAGCTCATTGAAGATTTTTTAGCCCATTGCATTGTTAACAGTAATGTTTGGACATAAAAAAACCAGGCACTTTTAATTAGTGTCTGGTTTTTATTCAAAAGCACAAAATTTTATTTTGAGTTGAGCGCTTCTGTGATGTCACTAATGATTTTTTTGGAATATAGATTAACGATAAAGTTAACGCGATTTTCATTGTAATTGATATAAGATGACTTGATAAAGTCCCACTTGGTGTTGGCGGAATCAAGCAACTTAAATGCCACAGCTTTTTCTTTTGCTAAGTCCATTAGATTACTTAGTTGGCCATCAAACTCATTGGCAAGAGCATCAATGGTTACCTCTGTGGTGCTGTCAGCATATACCTGGCTCACTGTCGAGGTCGATCTTGCAGAGTATTTTGTCATCATTAAGCCGATATTGACAGCAGCTTCACGACCCAGGTTTGTGAATTTATTTGGCTTGTTCTTTTCGTTTTCTAGTAGCGCCAGGTAAAACTCAGCCAGTGAATTATTTAAAACGATATTGGCTGCCGCCATATCGCCAGCCAATCTTAAGTCAGGGTAGCCTGAGCGTTTAACTTCTTTGATATTTTGTTTTAAAAGTTTTAAGTAGTTATTCCAGTTTTCTTCTACAACAAAAAAACTCTCTTCGCTTGGTGAGTCTTTTGAAGCAGCAGCAAGGGAAGAAAAAGCAGACTTTAGGGTATCCACAGATTCATTAATGTCAGCCAAGTCTTTTTGAGCGCCTTGATTTGCACTGAAATTATAAAACCCATTGATGGAGTAATAGGTATTTATCTGTGCATTAAATACATCCTCGAGACTACTTGCATTAGCAAGAGAGTGGCTAGTTAAGCTAGCTCCAAAGTACAATATTGTGAAAGCAAAAAGCTGTTTTGAAATCGATAAGTAATTGTAAAAACGCGACATTCATGGACTCCCAATTAGGCAATAACTTTATTTATATTTTTTGAGTGTAGTATTTAATCCTTAACATACAAGCTATTAGATGTGTCTAAACTCTAAAAACATTAGATCGTTATTTAAGTGAGGTATTTATTCTCGCAAAGCGTTAGAATAACAAGTCCTGAAGTTCATACGTTTTGGGTATGCTAAGCAGTATTTAAGTACTAATTTGATGTATTCCCTTTAGTTCGTTCCACAATAAATGGATTGAATGCGTAGAAAACTGTTATTTTTAATTTTTAATAAAAAATGATATATATCAGTATGTTGACGTATTTTTGTTTTTTAGTTTAAAGATTAAATTGTGTTGTTTTGTGAATAATGTTTGACAAATGACTCATTTTTTTTCATCGTTCACCTCTCGAAAATTCAAACAAGCGTATGAATTTCGGAAAATCCCGCTTGAAAAACGGGCCAAATAACTTTGCAGGATACTTTCAGTTTTATTTTGAAAGTGTTTCGGCACGGACTTTAACTTGGAGAACAGTTGATGATTTACGAAGGTAAAGCCATCACGGTTAAAAAAATCGAAGGCGGAATCGCACAACTAAACTTCGATTTAGAAGGCGAGTCAGTCAATAAATTTAACCGAGTAACTATTGAGGAGCTTGGCGCAGCAGCGGAAAGCTTAAAGAACGCAAAGGGCATTAAAGGTCTTGTTGTTACAAGTACCAAAGATTGTTTTATCGTTGGTGCTGATATTACTGAATTTACAGATTTATTTGCAGGCTCTGAAGAAGAGCTTGTTGCAAATAACATTAGAGCTAACGCTATATTCAGTGCTATCGAAGACCTTCCGTTCCCATCTGTCACTGCAATCAATGGTATTGCATTGGGTGGCGGTTTTGAAATGTGTCTATCTACTGATTACCGTGTTATGTCAACCACTGCTAAAGTGGGTCTGCCTGAAGTTAAGCTTGGTATTTTTCCAGGTTTTGGCGGAACAGTACGTTTACCACGTTTAATTGGTGCAGATAATGCGATTGAATGGATTGCAGGTTCAAAAGAATATAGAGCTGATGATGCTCTTAAGTTTGGTGCAGTAGATGCTGTTGTTGCTCCTGACAAAGTTGTTGAAGCAGCGATTGCTTTAGTTAAGCAAGCAATTGATGGCAAAGTGAATCATCAAGCGCGTCACTTAGAAAAGACAAGCAAGCTCAAATTAAATCCAATGGAAAGCATGATGACTTTCGAAACGGCTAAAGGTTTCGTTGCTGGTCAAGCTGGACCAAACTACCCAGCGCCTGTTGAAGCTATCAAGGTAATGCAGAAGCATTCTGGAATGTCACGTGACAAAGCAATCGAAGTAGAAGCGAAAGGTTTTGCTAAAATGGCAAAAACCTCAGTTTCAGCTTCATTGATTGGGCTTTTCTTGAATGACCAAGCTTTAAAAGCAAAAGCTAAATTGCTTGAGCCAAAAGCAACTAAAGTCAACAAAGCCGCTGTTTTAGGTGCCGGTATTATGGGGGGTGGTATTGCTTACCAATCTGCTCTTAAGGGCACACCGATTATCATGAAAGATATCGCACAAGCGGGTATCGATTTAGGTTTAAGTGAAGCAACAAAGCTTTTGACTAAGCGTGTAGAGAAAGGTCGTATGAAGCCTGGCCAAATGGCCGATGTTTTAAATGCGATTGATCCAGCACTTAGCTATGGTGACTTTAAAGATGTCAACTTAGTGGTTGAAGCCGTTGTTGAGAATCCTAAAGTTAAAGATATTGTTCTTTGCGAAGTGGAAGATCACGTTGCTGAAAATACAGTAATTACGTCTAATACATCAACTATTTCAATTAACCTTCTTGCTAAAAACTTGAAACGCCCTGAAAACTTCTGCGGCATGCATTTCTTTAACCCTGTTCACATGATGCCTCTTGTAGAGATTATTCGTGGTGAGAAGACTAGCGAAGAAACTATTGCGACAACGGTAGGTTATGCAAAAGCAATGGGTAAAACACCTGTTGTTGTTAACGATTGCCCTGGCTTTTTAGTTAACCGTATCTTGTTCCCTTACTTTGGTGGTTTCTGTGCGCTTGTTCGTGATGGTGCAGATTTCCAGAAAGTAGATAAAGTGATGGAAAGATTTGGTTGGCCGATGGGCCCTGCGTACTTGCTTGACGTTGTTGGTATGGATACAGGTAAGCATGCTGGTGAGGTGATGGCTGATGGCTTCCCTGATCGCATGAAGAATGAATTCCGTACTGCGATTGATGTGATGTTTGATGAAGGTCGATTTGGTCAGAAAACTGAAAAGGGTTTCTATACCTACGAGCTTGATCGGAAAGGTAAGCAAAAGAAAGTTCAAGATGCGACAACTTATGACTTGTTGAAGTCAGTTGTTAAAGGCAGCCAAGAGTTCACTGATGAGCAAATCATTGAGCGTATGATGGTTCCTTTATGCATTGAAACTGTTCGTTGTCTGGAAGATGGCATTGTTGATACAGCGGCTGAGGCTGACATGGGTCTTATTTTCGGTATTGGATTCCCTCCATTCCGAGGTGGTGCACTTCGTTATATCGATTCGCTCGGTATCGAAGCGTTCAATAAGATCGCTGACAAATATGCTGATCTAGGTGCTCTTTATACTCCAACTGCGGGTATGAGAGAAATGGCTAAAACTGGCAAAAAGTTTTTCGGCTAATTGCTGAAACAGAATCGAACGGAGAATATCTATGAGTCTTAATCCAAAAGATGTTGTCGTCATCGATGCGGTACGTACTCCGATGGGACGTGCCAAAAATGGCTGTTTCCGCAATGTACGTGCTGAAACGCTATCGGCGACTTTGATTGATGCGATTTTTGATCGCAATCCAAAACTAAACCCTAATGACGTTGAAGACGTTATCTGGGGTTGTGTAAACCAAACAATGGAGCAGGGTTTTAATGTTGCTCGCCAAATTTCATTGCTGACTAAAGTTCCTCATGCTGCAGGCGCACAAACGGTTAACCGTTTATGTGGTTCTGCTATGAGTGCTATTCATACTGCTGCACAAGCAATTCAAACCGGTAACGGAGACGTGTTTGTTGTGGGTGGTGTTGAGCATATGGGTCATGTATCTATGACTAAGGGCTTTGACCACAACCCGGCAGCAAGTAAATACTCTGCAAAAGCATCTAACATGATGGGCTTAACTGCTGAAATGTTAGCTAAAATGCACGGTATTTCTCGTGAAATGCAAGATGAGTTTGGTGCAAGGTCTCACCGTCTAGCGCATGAAGCTACATTGGAAGGCCGTTTCAAAAATGAAATCGTCCCAGTTGAAGGTCATGATGAGAATGGTTTTAAGGTTTTAATTGAAACTGATGAAACTATTCGTCCAGAAACAACAGCTGAGTCACTTGGTAAGTTGCGTCCTGCTTTTAACCCTAAAGGTGGTACAGTAACAGCAGGTACCTCTTCACAGTTGACAGACGGTGCAGCAGCAATGGTTCTGATGTCTGCAGAAAAAGCAGAAGCGCTAGGTCTTAAGCCACGCGCTAGAATCGTGTCTATGGCTGTTGCGGGTTGCGATCCTGCTATCATGGGGTATGGCCCTGTGCCTGCAACTAAGAAAGCACTTAAGCGTGCTGGCTTAACAGTTGAAGATATTGATTTTTGGGAATTGAACGAAGCATTTGCTGGTCAGTCACTTCCTGTCATGAAAGATCTTAAATTACTGGATGTAAAAGATACCAAAGTTAACTTGAATGGCGGTGCGATCGCATTAGGTCACCCACTAGGTTGTTCAGGGGCTCGTATCTCGACAACGTTGTTGAATGTACTTGAAGACAAAGGCGGTAAATATGGTGTATCTACCATGTGTATCGGTTTAGGTCAGGGTATAACGACTATTTGGGAACGCTTGTAAAACTTAGCGTTTAAGAATAAAAAAACCGCGGCTTAGCTGCGGTTTTTTTATTCTAAGATTTCACCTAAAGCACTATCTTCATCTTCTGTAATACCTTCACTTTTTTTAATAAAGTTTTTTAAATTACTCGTTTTACCGGTTCGTTTTACTTCTTGAATTCTATCGCTTAATTCTTTAATTCTTTCATTCTTAAACTTAGTGCTAATATTAGATTTTTTGATAACTTGAATTGCCTGCTTTATATACAGCTGGTAGGGCGTAATATTATTTTGCTCTGCAAAGCAGTCAGCTTGATATAAGTACGTATTTGTTGATAGCTCATGCTGCAGCTTTTGAACTTGAACTTGTAATTCTTGATGTTTTGCAGGATTAAGGTCTCCCTTGTTTCGAAATAAATCAAATAACTTACTAAGCTGAGAAAGTTGAGATTGTATTGATGCTAACTCTGAATCTGATCTTGCCCAACAATATACTTCATTAGGGCGTTGCTCACCTTTATATTCATTGAGTTTATTGTTTTGTGTGCTTAAATGGCTTTGTAGTTGCCTGTCATCAGGGTTTAGCCTGGCAGCACTGGAAAGCGCATTGATGACTAATATTTGCAATTGAGTTATTAAGCCGTATTGTTCGTCTATCTGTAATAATACTGATATATAAGATAAAGCCTCATCAGCTTGCTGTTGATAGCGTTTAACCATTTGCTTTTTTTTCTTTAAGGCTTGTTGCCTAGAATAACTAATCGCGCTGACAATGAATGAGCCTATGATCAAGGCGGCAATTAAAGCGATAATAAAGGTAGGATGCATTCTTTCTAAATCCAAATGAGTCATTTTGAGTGTAGCAAATGGTTTAGAAAGTACGTCTATTTTATTCAAAATTCAGAAAAAAATATTGCAATCACTTGACCCATTGGCTACAAATCAATATATATGTCCGCTTATATTATATTGAATGCCTTACTAATTCTTATTTTTTGAATTTAAATTTTAAATTATCTGACTGTTTTTTTGGAGTTTTATGGGTAAGTCCCTTGTAATTGTCGAGTCACCTGCGAAGGCTAAAACCATCAATAAATATCTTGGTAGCGATTTTATTGTCAAATCCAGTGTGGGTCACATTCGTGATTTACCTACTTCAGGGAGTGGCTCAACAAGCACACCGCAGGAAAGGGCAAAACAGGCTGCTGCAACTCGAAAAATGAGTCCTGAAGAAAAAGAAGTACATCGAGCCCGTAAATCTAAAGAACAGTTAATCGCCAGGATGGGGGTTGACCCAGATCATAACTGGGCTGCTCGCTATGAAATATTACCTGGAAAAGAAAAAGTTGTTTCTGAATTGCAAAAACTAGCCAAGTCTGCGGACCAGATTTTTCTCGCAACGGATTTGGATAGAGAAGGAGAGGCCATCGCCTGGCATCTTAAAGAAGCCATTGGTGGGGATGATTCGCGTTATCGAAGGGTCGTATTTAACGAAATTACTAAAAAAGCAATTCAAGAGGCGTTTTCTGCACCTTCTCAGCTAGACCAGGCCCGTGTTGATGCACAACAAACGCGAAGATTTTTAGATCGAGTTGTTGGTTTTATGGTATCACCATTATTATGGGCAAAAGTGGCCAGGGGTTTATCCGCAGGTCGAGTTCAGTCAGTGGCTGTTCGCTTGATAGTGGATAGAGAAAAAGAGATTCGGGCATTCATTCCTGAAGAATATTGGGACTTATTCGCAGACTTAATGTCTTCAGGAAAAACGAACACTCGATTTCAAGTAAACCGCTTTGATGGCAAAGCTTTTCGTCCGGTAAATGAAAGTGAAATTAAAAACCATTTAGCCTATTTAGAAAAGTCAGCCTATGCAGTTACCAAAAGAGAAGATAAGCCTACTTCATCAAAGCCAAATTCACCACTCATTACCTCCACACTGCAGCAGGCTGCGAGCACGCGCTTAGGCTTTAGTGTGAAGAAGACCATGATGTTAGCGCAACGCCTTTATGAGGCTGGCTATATCACGTATATGAGAACCGACTCGACCAACTTAAGTGCCGATGCAGTCGAGGCATGTCGTGACTATGTATCTAAGCGCTTTGGTAAACAATATATCCCAGAGGAACTTCGTCGCTATTCTAGTAAAGAAGGGGCACAAGAGGCTCACGAGGCGATCAGGCCGTCGGATGTAAATACATTATCTACTGCTATTTCTGGTTTGGAAAAAGACGCTGAGAGGCTCTACGAGCTTATTTGGAAAACATTTGTCGCATGTCAGATGACCGATGCACAGTTTCTAAGTTCATCGATAGAAGTGACGGCAGGAGATTATCAGTTACGAACACGTGGCAGGGTATTAAAGTTTGATGGCTTCTTAAAGGTATTACCCGTCTCTTCCAAAAAGGATGAAGATGTATTATTGCCTGATATAAAAGTAGGCGAAACCCTGACCTTAAAGCAATTAGATCCAAAACAGCATTTTACCAAGCCAAGCGCTCGTTATTCAGAAGCCGCTCTAGTTAAAGAACTTGAAAAAAAGGGTATAGGGCGTCCTTCAACGTATGCAGCCATTATTTCCACTATTCAAGACCGAGGTTATGTGCGTCTAGAAAATAAGCGATTCTATGCTGAAAAAATGGGTGATATCGTCACCGATAGGTTGGTGGAATCCTTTGATGATTTAATGGATTACAGCTTTACTGCGCAAATGGAAGAAAAACTAGATGAAATTGCCGAAAATAAGCAAGATTGGAAAACGGTACTCGATCAGTTTTACAAAGGCTTTTCTGACAAGCTGGTAAAGGCTCAATCTTTACAAAATGGCATGCGTGAAAATGCGCCCACTGAAACAGATATACCCTGTCCTGCGTGTGGTAGAAAAATGCAGATTAGAACTGCAAGTACAGGTGTTTTTCTCGGCTGTTCGGGTTATGCCTTACCACCAAAAGAACGCTGTAAGTCTACCATAAACCTAGTGTCAGGGGATGAAATCGCCAGCGCAGATGATGACGAGGGTGAGTCAAAACTGCTGCGGAAAAAACGCCGCTGTAAGCTTTGTGCAACCGCAATGGATAGCTATTTAATTGATGAGACCCGTAAGCTTCATGTGTGTGGTAACAACCCTGATTGTTCTGGTTTTGAAGTAGAATTAGGTGAATATAAAATTAAAGGTTATGACGGCCCAGTTTTGGAATGCGACAAATGTGAATCTGAAATGCAACTTAAAACAGGCCGTTTTGGGAAGTATTTCGGTTGTACCAATGAAACCTGTAAAAATACTCGGAAATTACTTCGAAGTGGAGATCCAGCGCCACCAAAAATGGATCCCGTTCCCATGCCTGAATTACCGTGTGAAAAAGTAGAGGACACATATATACTACGTGATGGTGCTGCCGGACTATTTTTAGCAGCCAGTAAATTTCCTAAAAACCGGGAAACTCGTGCGCCACTTGTAACAGAATTATTGGCGCATAAAGATGAGATTGACCCTAAGTATGATTTCCTTTTCTCTGCTCCGGTTAAAGACAAAGCAGGTAACCCCGCTATTGTTCGGTTTAGTCGTAAGACAAAAGAACAATATGTAATGTCCGAAATAGAAGGCAAAGCATCGGGTTGGACGGCTTATTACGAAGGTAACAAATGGATTCAATCAGAACCCAAAGCCAAGAAAGCCAAGAAAGCCACAAAGGCGAGTTCAGCAAAAGCCAAGAAAAAATAAGCTTTAATTGCTTGGCTAAGAAATATATTAACTAGATAAGGGCTGAAATTGTTAGCCTTTATCTTTATAGCGCATAAGCAAACTTGAAGTATCCCATTTATTGCCCCCCATGTTTTGAACATCCGCATAAAATTGATCTATGATGGCCGTCACAGGAAGTCGTGCTTTCAGTCCCCTTGCTTCGTTTAAGCATATTCCTAAATCTTTTCTCATTAAATCAACGGCGAAGCCATGATTGTAATTATTTTCGATCATTGTCTTTGCGCGATTATCCATCTGCCAGGATTGCGCAGCGCCTTGCGAAATTGCATCGATGACTTTTTGACTATCCAATCCAGCTTTTTCTGCAAAATGAAGTGCTTCAGCTAAACCTTCTATCACGCCGGCAACAGCAATTTGATTCGCCATTTTTGTGAGTTGGCCAGCACCGGCTTCGCCTTGGTAAGAGATGTTTTTCGAATACAGGCCTATTAGTTCTTTGGCTTTATCAAAAGCCTCTTCTGAGCCGCCACACATAATACTAAGTTGACCGTTGATGGCGCCTTGTTCTCCGCCAGAGACCGGTGCATCTAGCCATAGCACGCCTTTTTCAGAGGCAGCGGCACTGATTTTCTGTGCTATATTTGCAGACGACGTGGTATGATCTATCAAGATCGAGTCTGCTGAAATTTGGTTAACGAAACCGCTTTCGCTTAAATACAGCGACTTAAGGTCATCATCGTTGCCAACGCAGGTAATAATGGCATAGGTGTCTTTTGGAAGCGCATCAAGTGATTGTAAAGCTTGTCCTTGATATTCAGATAACCACTTTTCGGTTTTTTCAGGACTTCTATTGTAAACATATAGGCTATACGTTTTTGATAAAAAGCCTGCCATGGGGTAGCCCATTCTACCTAGGCCGATAAATAAAACTTTTTTTCGCATGACGTTATCTTCTATTTTATGAGTCAATGTCTTCTATTTTTAGGGGAAGGCTTATAGTAAAAATACTCCCCTGATTTTTTATACTTGCAACTTTAATGTCACCTTTGTGTTTTTCAACGACTACCTTTACAAAGTTTAGACCTAGGCCAGCACCTTTATTGCCAGTCACTTCTGAGTTTTTTTGTCTATGAAACCGTTTAAATATATGTGGTAATTCTTGCTCTTCAATACCGTAACCTTGGTCTGATATGTTTATATCTAAGCTGTTGGGCTTTGCGCTTAACTCAATGATTACTTTTGTGTTTTCAGGGCTATATTTAATTGAGTTGGATAGCAGGTTGGTCAGCATTCTTTCTATTAGCTCAGCGTTACCTTTGATCCAGATTGGCTCAAGCTCTTCAATATGAATGTCCATGTGTTTTGCTGAGGCTTGAGCAATAACAGAGTCAATACTATTTTCAATCGTATTAATTATGTCGAATTCATAAAATTGTTGTTCTGATATTTGTTCTGCACGGGTTATTTGTAAAAATTGGTCAGATAAGCTGAGGCTGCGTTTGGCATGGTGCGCCAGCTTATCAATAATGTTCGGATCCAAGGATGCATTTTGCTCGGTCAAGGTATTTAACATAGCAAGCTGAGAGACAAGAGGAGAGCGAACATCATGTGACAAAAAGTCGATTAACTGGTTTTTTTCACGCTGTTGTTCTCGAATAGAGGTGATGTCGGAGAACGTGAGCATGAGGCCTGAGTCGCTTTTTTCATCGACAACAAAGGGAGAACAATGAATTAATATATCTTTCTGATTAAGCTGAACTTCAACATTTATGTGCTTGCCTTGCATTAAAGAGGTAGACATTTTTTCATTTAATTCATTAAATATGCCAAGATCAAAAAGCGAGTGAATTGAACGGCCAACCAATGATTCGTCTTCCTTGAACCAAACTTGTGCATGACTATTTGAAAATACAATAATGCCAAGAGGGTCAGTTACGATCACCGCATTCGGTATTTCTTCAAAACCCTTAGAGATAAAAGTCCGCATGTCTTGCATAGAACTGATAGCATCGCGTACTTGAGAAATTCTATTGGCTATTTTTTCGTAAGAGTGTTTTTTGTTGGATGTGCTTTTATCGTCTAATTTCAGCTTATCTAAGTAGTTATGTATATCCTCTAAATTAGCCTTAGCGTGCCATTCGAAACCAATAAAGAAGTCGGCATCTAAGTTTTGGTTACTACGCTTACTTAAATAAAAAGTACTAATGTTGCCATGATGGCGCCATTTTTGATGAGTATCATTAAATTCAAGTTTCTCATTGGCATGATCTGACTTGGTTAACACGGATTTATTTTTAAATAGAATGAATTCTTGTGGCTTTAGCAAGGATTTTAAACTGGAAAAAAGAATCTCAGCACTATGTTGGCGGGTATCTCGAAATACAATGGCAGGCTCATTTTGCAGTTTTTCCAGCTCATTGTTCAAGAAACCATTTAAATGGCGCATTCGTTGCCAACTCCATAAGGGATAAGCGAGCAATATGCCAATAACGCTATTAATTGGGGGGAACCATGTATCATCTAAGGCTAGAAGGCCATAGCTGAAGAGTAATACCATACCAACTAATAACATGCTGAATGGCATAACAAGTGTGGGTTTCAGTCTCGGGAAAACTAGTATAGGAATTAAAATAAACGCAAAGGTTAATAGGTAGGCCCAGAGTTTATCGACTGGTGTAATGGCTGTCTGGGTAATTAGTGCAGAGTATGCATTTGCATGTAGCTCAACACCTGACATTGGATTAGTTACTTGAGAAACCGGAGTGGGGATGATGTCTCCAAGACCTGGAGCCGTTGCACCAATTAATACAGTTTTGTCTCTGAAAGCGTCTGCAGGAATCTGGTTAAGCATAACATCGACATAACTATAACTTGGAAAAGTACCGCTTGGGCCTGCAAAGGGAATTAAACGATATTGTGTATTAACGGATATGTAAGGTGCTGAATTTAGATTCTCATGCTTTCTAAGGTATTGGATCATGGGATTAATTTCACTTGCCATGGCCATAGATAAGCTAGGCCAATAAGCATCGCCAACGCCTGTATTTAGATACAGCCCTCGTGCCAATCCATCTTGATCCAAGTCCACATGGACATGCCCCATTGCTTTGGCCGCATTGACTAAAGAGGGAATCGGCAGTATCTCGACTAACGTGCCGTCACGTGTCAGTGCTTGAAGATGAAGAGGCAGCAGCACGTTGCCATTATTTTTAATTGCTTTTGCTAACAGTTCGTCATCTTCGGGGTGCGTTCTGCTACTTTCAGAAAATAAAATATCTAAGGCAATAAGTGCAGTATTATAGGTAGTAAGCTTATCTATTAGCTGGGCATGCAGTGCGCGTCGCCATGGCCACTGACCAATGCTACTTAGGCTTTTTTCATCAATAGCGATAATAACTGTATTTTCTTCAACTGGTGCTTTATTGAACGTGATCGCCGTATCGTAAGCGAGTAAGTCCAAGCGTTTTGCTGCCTGTGAATAGACCAAAAAACCACTAATCAGGATCAAAAAAAAGGTTAGTAAGTACTGCTCATAAGGTCGTGGTTCATCGAAGTTATTGGCCATAAATTAGTCGTCAGGCTATGTTTTGTGGTTGCATTTATTTAGGCTCGATAAGGATTTCTTGGATAGGCCCAAACTTTGAAGAATATAAATTGTTGCCAATGCCTTTGACACGCGCATAGTACCGTTTCCCTGGATTAAGCAATAAATGTGCTCGTGGTTTGTTTAACTTTTCTTCTTTCAGCGTGGTAGAAAAATCGATTCTATCTGAAACCTGAAGAATGTAACCTTTTGCATTGGCAACAGGAGACCAGAATAAACCGACTTGTTTATCTAGGTAGTTAACACTTAATATTTGAATGGGTGGCAGCCAACCTTTAACATTAAACTTATAACTGTCACTAAAGCTTAATTCAGTATTATTAGTTAAGCTTGCAATTCGCCAAAAATATTGTCCTGGTATTAAAGGGGCTTTTAAGGTGACTTCATTTGTTTTTGAGAATTCATTTTCAGTAATTAAAGCGGCGAACTCTTTATCAAGCGCAATATCTAAACGACTCAATACCTGAGTTGAGGTTTTTAGTGGATAATCCCATGAGAATGAAGGTGTCGATTCCTCTACAATCGCACCATCCAAGGGTCCCAGTAACTGCACTTTTACAGCGCCAATATCAACTGATAACTTACTGACAGTGTCTGTGCCTTTGTAACCGCTTGAATTTATACTTCGCACGGCAAGTTCGTAATCACCATTTTTAATCTGATCGATTTCTAGGCTGGTATCATTTTGTGTATTGCGTTGAATTAGTTTCCCATCTTTATTATTTTCAGTTAATTGAACTTGGTAAGCGCTGGCATCTCTACTCTTTTCCCATTTTATTGTTACGGGTAGTTTATTTATTTTTTCTTGAGCAACCTGAGTTTTGGGTGGCGCGGGGAGATCAATGATTTCTATGAGTGGGCTACCATCTTTTATGGTCGCGCCTTTTCCGGCATTGACCATAACTTGACCGTGTTTACCTGAAAATTCAACCGTACCTTCAAGGACTTCTAATTGTGTTTGTTTTTCTGTGCTATGCAATCTAAATTCAGTCCCTCTTACAGCGGCAACAGCAGACGGCGTTTTAATTTCATATCTCGAGCCTTTAACAAGAGGGGGAATGTCCGTTGTCAGAGAGCCTCTTTTTAAACGAAGTCGTGTATCGACCATGCCGGTTTTTCCGAAGTGGGAAAGTTTGTTAAAAACAAGGTTTGAATTTTCTTCTAAACGGATAGTGGAACTGTCGGCAAACTCAATGACAACATTACCCTTACGTGTTGCAATTTCATCACCGACTCGAATAAGCATGTCTTGCTTGAGTATTTCATAACGGCTTGAACTGGCTTTTTTGATCTGTACGCTGCCTGTTAAGGTCATTACCTTTGCTGGTTTTGGCTGATGTTTTAGCCAGTGCATAGGTATTTTTACAATAGAGCCAGGAGCAATGTTTGCAAGTTGATCAATTCGGTTGTGCTTAACGACATCACTCCAGGTATATTTATGGTTGAGCAAGCTTAAGCTGATTTCTTGGAGTGTATCACCAGGACGAAGTGTGTAGTGCCATTCTTCCATGCCATTGTCTTTTGCATGAGAAGTCCCCGCGTTGGAAAAAACAAGCATAGCAATACATAGAAACTGAAGTACAAATAAGCTAATTACCGGGCGTTTTATGGTAGTTAATCTAGTCAGCTTTAAGACATTTAAAGTTTGCATTCAGTTTTCTCTATGGCGTTAAGTATTATTCAGAGACCCTTTCTAACCGGTAGCCGTGCTGGTAAACCGTTTTTACTCTAAAACCATTTTCCGGTTTTATATTGAGCTTTCTGCGCAATCGACTGACATGTGTATCGACAGTTCGGGTATTTATATCCATCGAAATTCCCCAGACTCGCTCCAGGAGGAAGTCTCTGGAAAGTAAACGGCCTATGTTTTGAAACATAAAAACCGCGAGGTCAAAGTCTTTGTCAGTTAGCGTTACTAATTCACCAGAAACTGCAATGGTTCGTTTGCTGATGTTAATATCATAAGGGCCAATAACAAGGTTTTCCTGTTCTTCTGTTTCATTGCCGATACGCCTGCTTAAGGCGGTTAATCGTGCTTTTAGCTCGCCAGCTCTTGCCGGTTTAACGAGGTAGTCATCAGCACCGACTTCAAGAGCGGTAATAATGTCAGCCTCGCTGTCTCTGGACGTTAAGAAAATAACGGGGATGCGCCAATTAAGCTGTGACCTGATTGTTTTAAGTACTTCTGTCCCTTCGGTATCAGGAAGCTGCCAGTCAAGAATGAGTAAATCATAGCTATTATGTAGCACCGCATATATGAAAGACTTTCCTGTATGAAAATATTCACAATTATGTTGTGCCTTCACAAGTAGATCGCTCAAGCTTTTTGCTTGATCAATTTCATCTTCTAATAACGCAATTTTCATCCACATCACCTAAAAATAAGTATTTATTCCCCGTTAATTTAGTGTAGATGATTTTTTGACATTTTCTTTTTAAAATGAATGACTAATATCATCCTTGCAGAATAATGTTTATAAGTCATCCTTATCTATGTGATACTTTGTAAGCATTTATTAAGTAAGGGTGATCTACATCGTAGTCGTAAGCTGATAAGATTAAATTTATTGTCTTTGGCTGTTAAATTGAATGGTATAAAAAAGTTTTTGGGGCTTTAAGTTTATGAGTAGAGAAGAAGCTATACGGCGCGTATTAAGTAATAATTTTAGATGCGACTACCTAGAAGTTCTTAATGAAAGTCACCAACACAGTGTACCTGAAAATTCTGAAACACATTTTAAAGTCACCATCGTGTCAGAGGATTTTATAGATAAGTCAAAAGTATCACGGCACCAATCCATTTATGCGCTAACGCAAAAAATGATGGCAGAGGGTTTGCATGCCTTGGCTTTACATACATACGTACCAAGCGAATGGCAAACGATAAATAGCCTTTCACCAATATCACCTAATTGTATGGGTGGCTCAAAGAGCGTTAATCACTAGGACTATTTTATGAGTCAGTTTTTCCAGATTCACCCAGAAAACCCACAAGCTCGTTTGATCAAACAATCGGTTGAAATTATAGAGAAGGGCGGTGTTGTGGCGTATCCAACAGACTCTGCTTATGCTTTGGGGTGTCATTTGGGTGATAAACGAGCAGCGGATAAAATCAGGCAGATTCGTCGGCTTAATGAAAAGCATAATTTCACGCTTATTTGTCGTGACTTATCTGACATCGCGTTGTATGCAAAGCTGGATAACTCTCAATATCGTCAAATTAAAGCCCACACGCCTGGGCCTTATACCTTTATTCTCGATGCAACGAGTGAAGTGCCAAGGCGCTTAATGAACCCCAAGCGTCGACAAATTGGTATCCGCATACCGAATAATTTAATTGCCTTAGCGCTGCTTGAAGAGCTTGGTCAGCCCATTATGAGTACCACGCTTATTTTGCCTGGTGACGATGTACCAATGACGGATCCTTATGAAATTCGGTCGATGCTCGAACATACGCTGGATCTCGTAATAGATGGTGGTTTTTGTGGTTTTGAGCCAAGCTCTGTCGTTGACCTTTCTACGGAGCAGGCATCAATTATTCGAAGAGGTTGTGGTGATGTTTCTGCTTTTGAATAGCTTATGCGTTTAGCACAAAATTAAAGTTATTCGGACTGATTGCTTCGGTATTTAGATCGGCTTTGCCAGGGTTTGTATTTTTGAGTGCTTCATATCTGTGTGCAATGTCATTTAGTTTGTTAAATTCATTTTGATCACTGATAAGTGAATTAAACAGTGTATTTTGTACGCCATACACTTTAGAAATTTTAACGACGTTATCCACATATTTTAGAGTAGGTTCTTGCTGACTTAATTTATCAAATGAAGATTTGAATAATTTATTGTTGTTTAAATCCTGATTCAATTTTTCTAAATCTGAGGCAAGTAAAGAGCCTTGAAGTTCTATTTTTCCAAACGCATCTTTTTGAATCGCAAGCCTTGTATTAGGGTTTAGCTTATATTCCGCCAACTTATTTTTTAAGGTCTCATTTATAAAGGTTTTCTCTTGCCCTAATTCACCTTTAAAGCTTTCTACTTTCACTTTTTTTATCGGGTTAGCATTTTGCTGCATAAGTAATGTGACTGCATCATCCGTCAAAATTTTACGTTGCTTATCTTGAGGTGCCTGGTCCTGAGAATTACTTTGTTGCTTCGCTTCTTGTTGTTTTAGCTGCTGGGGGATCTGAAGAGCTTGCTCTGTTGTAAGTTGAGACATAATTTTGACCTTTTATCCTTAGCTCGGGCAATCTCTGTCCGGTTTTTGACACATGGTTTCGTATATAAGTGATTATGCAAAGCCGATACCAACCTTAAGTTTCGCTATTGATTATATTTATGTTCTAAATGAGAGGCGAGGGTAGAGCGCTAAGTAGTGGCAGCTTGCCTTCCATAGTCTACAATTTGTTTATCGCGCTCATCCGCTGTGAATTTGATTACGCACAGCACAGATATATTAACTATCTAATCGGTTTAAAGTATGCCCTCAAAAAGTCAGTACAGACCTCCGCTTCTCCCTTACTTCTTGACGTTAGTCACGACACTTCTGTGTTTTTTTATAGAAACTGAATTGATATTTATCCCCGTTGTTATCACGGGAATGGTATGGGCATGGAATAATTATGCTTTATTTAAGAAGTACTCAACTTATAGTGATAAAAGTGTTGTTGAATTAGATCAAGAAGATATCTCTCAATTTAAAGAGGAGGTTTATCAATGTATAAGTGGTCTTTTGAAGACGAATAATGAGCAGGCAATCAAAATAAAAAAACAGACTAATGAAAGTGTGGAGGCATTGACGACTAGTTTTACGGGCATTTCAAATAAATCTGATAGCCAGCGTTCTACATTATTAGATATTGTTAACTTGGTGCATGGTAATAATTCTGGCAGCTCTAAAGGAGCAGATAATGAAATGTGCTTAAAAGAGTTTGCAAGTGACTTAATGGCTATTATTGATCAATACGTCGGTTTATTGGTTCAAGTAAGCGAAAAAAGTATTTCAGCCGTTCATAAAATTCAAGATATGTCGTCTTATTTTGAGCAAACATTTTCGCTATTGGGTCAGATTCGAGGTATTGCGGATCAAACCAATTTACTGGCATTAAATGCCGCTATTGAAGCAGCAAGAGCTGGTGACGCAGGGCGTGGGTTTGCAGTTGTTGCAGATGAAGTGCGTACACTTTCACATAATTCCAATATATTGAACGATAAAATATTTGAAACATCAGAAAATACAAAAGTGGCTATTCAGGATGTCAGTAATGTTGTGGCTGATATTGCATCTCTTGATATGAATATGGCCATTAATGCCAAAACTAAAGTGGATGCTATGTTGCTTCATTTGGAAACAAATAATGAAAAAATTGAATCTGCAATGGATGAAGCCTCTAAGCAAACTAACGACTTAAAGTCGGATGTTGCAAATGCTGTGAGAACGTTACAATTTGCTGATTTAATTAGTCACGATATTAAAAACACTATGAACATAAATCAGCAGCTACTGGATAGGCTACAAAGCTTAAAGCAAGCAGATAATTACCTTGCTGTCAGTTCAATAAGTGAGTTGCTTCGTGAGATTAAGTTTGAGAAGGTAGCTGTCGAGCGCGATATAAACGGTAAAGCTGAACAATCTGATGTTTCTTTATTTTGATTTTGTATTTATAGAAGAATAGTTTTGAAAATACTTATTGTAGACGATCAGCCATCTAATCGACTAATTGCCAAGTACCTAGTCGAATCTGAAGGACATACCTGCATTGAAGCTGAAGATGGTCAAGATGCAATAGAGAAATTCATGCAGCAGGATCCTGACCTTGTTTTGATGGATATTATGATGCCCAGAATGGATGGCTATGAATCTGCGTGTTACATTAAAAAAAATGCCCTTGATAACCATGTACCTATTATATTCTTAACAGCTAAGCATGATGAAAATTCATTGTTAAAGTGTCTAGAATGCGGTGGGGATGATTATCTAATAAAGCCAATTAATGGCACTTTGCTAAAAGCTAAAATTCGTGCCCACTCTCGAACGCTGGAACTCACGCAGCAGATTCATGCGAAAAACTCAGAACTTTCTCTCGTTCATGCAAGCTTAACGAGAGAGCATGAAATGGGTTGTCATGTCTTATCCCATTCACTAGAGAGAAATTTAAAAAACTGCCCTAATATTCGACAATATATGTCTTCGATGTCTACTTTTAATGGTGATATAAGTTTAATTGCTGAGAATCCAAATGGTGGTTTATATGTCTTTCTTGGTGACTTTACGGGGCATGGCCTTTCCGCTGCCATGGGTACTATTCCGCTTTCACAATTATTCTTTTCTATGTGTGAGAAGGGGTGTTCCATTTCTGATATAACCACTCAGATGAATCAAACCTTAAAAACATTTTTACCAGAATATATGTTTTGTGCTGCCACTTTAATTCATTTGTTTGAACGAGGTGATAGTGCGCATATCTGGACAGGAGGTCTTCCTGACGCTTATGTCGTCAGACCCGGTGTTGGGATTGTTCAAACCATTAAATCCAATAATATGCCTTTGGGTATTCTTAGTAAGGATGTATTTAAGAGTGAACCCAGATTTTATAGTTTTGAAAACGCAGACAAGTTAGTGCTGATGTCAGATGGCATCTTAGAAGCGACTTGCCCTTTTAGCATGGAAATGTTCGGCGAAACTCGTTTGAGACAAGCTCTTGAATCAAACCATCACGATGCTTTTAAAGGGCTCATTGATGCATACCATGAATATGTTGGTGAGCAGCAGGAGCAAGGAGATGATATTTCATTAATCGAGCTGAGTGCTGAAGCTTACGAGGTGAAAAATACCGGGGGTTTAAGCGTATTGCCTGAGGCTTTTTCAAGTTTTATTCCATGGAACATATCGCTCATGATCTGCCCGGACGATATAAGATCATTAGATGTTGTAAAAAATATTGTAAGTTTATTGCCTAGCTCAATTCGTATATTTTATAGCGTTGATGTCTTAAGGACTATCTTATCCGAGCTGTTTTCTAATGCTTTAGAGCATGGTTTATTAAAACTCTCTTCTAATATAAAAGAAGGGCATGACGGCTTTGTCAATTATTATCAGTTGCGTGAAGACAGGCTAAGCAGCCTTGAAGAGGGCTATATAAAAATCAATATTTCAACATATCGGTTTGATGATGAAATTAAGCTTAAACTTAGCCTTGAAGATAGTGGTAATGGTTTTGATGTGCAACAAGAGGTTTTGCATAAATCGAGTGCAGGCCAACTGTGGGGGCGTGGTATAGAGTTGGTTCGATCATTAAGTGAAGAGTTGATCTATTCGAACCAAGGCAGGAAAGCCGAAGCTATAGTAGGCTTTAAGTGGCCGCTACTCTGAGTGATAAAAAAGGAAAATATCAACAAGTTGGTCAGGTATTACTTCTTCAAACTGAGCCATTAATTTACTGTTAGCTCTAATGTCTTCAAATTCATCAGATTCAAATAAGCCAGAAAGAGCCATGATAGGTAAGAGGAGTTCGGCAGCGATATCTTCTCCTTTAGTAAACCAGATTTTTTCATTGCTGAAAAAACCCTCTAAAAAACCACTACACCAGCTTTCAAGACAAGCATCATAATGAATGCCTTCTTCATTTTCATACTCTTCCGTGTAAGGAAGGTTAATATCAGATTCTTCTAGAAGTTGAGCTTTAATGGATTGAGTTAATTCTTTGATGAGTTCTTCGAGAAAGAGTTCATCTGCTTCAGGTAAAATAGGTTTTTCATGGCCAAAAGTAATTTCAATTATTTTATTAGTATTAAGCTGAATTGGGCCGACGACAGCAGAGCACAGCAAGCCATGAAGGCCAAAATAATCAAGCGCTTCTTCGGTTACTTCCTCAGAAAAAAGAATATCTTCTAATTTTTCAATCGTTTCTGGTGATAGGGTCATGATAGGTCTTCTAGGGTTGGTTGCTGAATACTGAAAGTGAAGTATAAGTTGAGATAGCAAAAGGAGTATATAAAGGTTCTATAATAAAAGTGCCTTATTCGCTTTTATCAAAGCGAATAAGGCACTGGCTTTATTTGATGCTAAATAGCTATTTTAAGCATCGGTTTTTATATCTGGTTTGCTCATCGCACCTGTATTTTCACTAGTTGATTCTTTCAAATCAGCCTTTGTTTCAACAGGCTTAGTGGGGGCTTCGGTTTCTTTAGCTAAACTGCTTTGTTCTGCTGATGGAGTGGAAGATCTTGGCTCATCACTTGATAACACTTCTTTTTTAGCTCGAGGATCATTGTGCGCACGAGCCGGACGAGTCGTTCTTCTTTTTCGAGCAGGACGAGCAGCAGGTGCTGTTTCTTTAGTATCAGTGTCAGTTGATGATGTGGTTTTAGGCTTAACTTGCTCAGGCTTAGGCTCACTTTTTGTTGCGCCATCGTTAGAAGAGGCGTTAGTTTCATTACTCTTTGGAGTAGATTTTGCTGAGGCTTCTTCTACAGTACTTGAGTTAGTTTTTGTCGTGCTTGCATCTTTCGGTGCTCGGTCAGTACGATTTCTTCTTGGGTTTCTGCTTCTTGGGCGTTTAGGCGATTTTGCTTCAGACTCACTATCAACTTGACCAGCTTTAGGCTCTTTTTCAGCCGCTTGTTCTGTTGACTTTAGAATCTCGGTTTTGGGGTCCGCAGTGCTTTGTTTTTCAGCTTTAGCAAGGTTGCTTGCGAGTTTGTCTGTTAATTCTTTATTCGAATCTTGAGACCTTGAAAGCTCACTTACATTACTCGTTTGAGTATCCTCAGTATTGCTAGGTGGCTTAGTGCTCACAACATCCACTTTTGCAGGTTGTTCAAGTTTCGCCTTTGTTGGTATTTCATTTATTGCTTGAACCGGCTGTGCCGCTTGCTTTAACTCAGGCGTTTCTGATTTTTCAGTCGGTGCAGGTACTCTTACCTGACCATTGTCTTCATGTCTTTGATTGCTGATAACCGGCTTTTGCTTATCTTCATATTTTTTTGCAGGTTTAGAGCTGTTCCTATTACGTCTTTTGCTTTGTTGATCAGCATTTGTCGAATTAGATGAGCTATTTGAGTTGTCATTTTTACTTGGTAATTGAGAGCGACTCCCTTTGTTGTCAGCGTGGCGGTTATCAGTCGACTGTTGATTATGTCTTTTGCCGCGATTCCCTTGGTTCTGGTCATTACTTTGATTGTTTCTTGGAGGTCTATTCTGATTGTTGTTTCTATTATTGCTGCGATTATGCGGTGCACTGCTATTCGATGCGCTACGGTTGGCAGATGTTTGTGTGCTGCGTTTTTGATTTCTTGGTGGCGTTTCTTTAGCGATACTCGCTGTTTTTTCTTCACTGCTAAATATTGCCGAAAGTTTTGATTTAAGACGCGCCATCATCCCCACTTCTTCTGTAGAAGATGCTGTAGGCACTTTTTTTGTTTCAGTTTGAGGCGCTGGCGTGGTGTGCATGACAGACTTAACGGCTGCCTCTTCTCTAACAAATTCCCGGACATGAGCAGCAGGGTGAACAGCGTCTTCTTGTGCTTCTGCTTTAATGGTGTAACTACTCTGATCTTCTCCGGTGATTTCCTCGTCTCTAAGCCTCTTCAGCTCATACTGAGGTGTATCCATTGCGGAATTTGGAATAATAACAACACGAACTGATTGACGTTTTTCTATTTCAATAATCTGTGAGCGTTTCTCATTAAGTAAGAATGTAGCAACAGGGACAGGTAAAATAGCTTGGACTTCAGCTGTTTTTTCTTTTGATGATTCTTCGTAAATTAACCGCATGATCGACAGTGCAATAGATTCAATGTCACGAATTGTGCCTTGGCCGCTGCAGCGCGGACAAACTTCTGCACGGGTTTCGCTTAAAGATGGACGTAAGCGCTGTCTGGACATTTCAAGCAGACCGAAACGAGATATTTTGCCAACCTGAACGCGTGCTCGGTCTAATTCAAGAGACTTACGGACTCTATTTTCAACGTCACGCTGGTTTTTGGATTGGCCCATATCGATAAAATCGATCACAATTAAGCCACCCATGTCGCGAAGTCGTAATTGACGTGCAATCTCTTCAGCTGCTTCAAGGTTAGTTTGAAGCGCCGTATCTTCAATGTCTGTACCTTTGGTTGCTCTTGCAGAGTTTATATCGATAGAAACCAATGCTTCAGTTGGATCAATGACGATTGAACCACCAGAAGGCAGTTTTACTTCGCGCTGAAATGCTGTTTCTATTTGAGCTTCTATTTGGTAGCGGCTAAAAAGCGGCGTGTCATCTTGATAAAGTTTAATTTTGCTTTCATAGGCGGGCATGACTGCTCTGGCAAAGTTAACAACATCTTCAAATACTTGAGGTGCATCAACCAGTACTTCACCAATGTCTTGTCGTAAATAGTCACGAATGGCGCGAATAATAAGATTGCTTTCTTGGTAGATTAGGAAAGGAGCGGGTCGAGTGCCAGATGCTTCAGTAATAGATTCCCAAAACTGTAGTAAATAATCCAGATCCCATTGCAGGTCTTCAGTCGAACGACCTATGCCTGCTGTCCTGACAATAACTCCCATATTTTTGGGTGTGGTCAGGCCAGACATGGCTTCTTTCAGTTGACTGCGTTCTTCGCCTTCAATGCGACGTGATATGCCGCCAGCTCTTGAATTGTTAGGCATGAGAACCAAATATCTACCGGCGAGGCTAATAAATGTGGTTAAGGCTGCACCTTTATTGCCACGTTCTTCTTTGTCGACTTGAACAATGACTTCCTGGCCTTCGCGAAGGGCTTGTTTTATGTTGACGCGACCTTTACCGGCAGCAGGGTCAAAATATTCTTTTGAGATTTCTTTTAATGGAAGAAAACCATGACGATCAGCACCGAAGTCTACAAAAGCAGCTTCTAAACTAGGTTCAATGCGAGTGATTTTACCTTTATAAATATTCGCTTTCTTTTGTTCTCTTGAGCTAGCTTCAATATCCAAATCGTAAAGTTTTTGTCCATCGACAAGTGCAACTCTTAACTCTTCAGTGTGAGTAGCATTGATAAGCATTCTTTTCATGCATATATTCCAGTTAATGCTGGAAATGCGATAGGGAATAGATCTGTGAAGCTAAAACAAATAAACAGGCAATAGGTTTGGTTTATCAAAACCAAATCCAATACCTATAGATTATGTAAACGATGAATCGTTTTCAGTCGTTATTGTCTGTTACTTCATTCTTAACTGTATCTGGTCTTATATCCTTTGATAATTACTTCAGGAAGCCAATAAACGTTAAGAAAGCCTAGAAAATGTGTTTAAGTAATTTACTTTAAACGACTTATTTTCAAGCTGGAAAATTCTGTTTACCTATGCATTTCAGCGCATTTAGATGTAATTTCTGGCACTTAACCAGAAAACCAATTTTTAGCGTGTTTTAGGTCTGCTTTTTCTTTGAATCATTGTGTGCAAAAACCGAAAACACATTTTTTAAAACTTTCATAAGTAGCCTTTATTCAGCGCTACTTTTTTGTAGTACTATGTATGTATTAATTAAGTATGTATTAACTAAAAGTGCCTCTTTAAGCTAATTCTTCCTGTTTCAATAATCTAAAGGTTAAATGATATATCTTTAAATTGTTGATATTAAATCTGTGAAGCGTTCTTAGTGTGTTAGCAGTTTTATATTAAATAAACGGCTGATCTGGCTTTAATTGCTGATCAAGATAACACTAGGGACAAAAGGATTTAATGTTGCCACTATAGAACGACGCTGAAATATAACAGTAATTCATTATTTCAGCAAATAAATCAAAAGTATGTGCTTTCATTCATTGCAGTAAACGGAAATATATGTCACTGAAAAGATCAAAAGGGCTTAAAAAGAACACACACGCTTTGCAAAAACGTAAACTTAGGCCTGTTAATATTTCGAATGCCCTCTCGAAGCATGCTCAGCCTCAGCCAGTTGAAACGATGCGCCCTCAAGTTCAATACGTGACGATTACTGAAAAAAATCAATATCAACGAATTGATAATTTTCTCCTAGGGTATTTAAAGGGTGTACCAAGGTCTAAAATTTATAGTCTTATTCGTAAAGGTGAACTGAGAATTAATAAAAAACGCTGTAAGGCAGAGACAAAATTAGCGTTAGGTGATTTGGTGAGAATACCGCCTGTTTACGGTATCGAAGCAGTTGGAGTGCCCGCAAAAGTCAGCGACTCCTTGGTGGATTTTCTTGAAAAAGCAATTTTATATGAAGATGATGCTTTGCTGGTTGTGAATAAACCTTCGGGGCTTGCTGTTCATGGTGGTAGCGGCGTTAAGGTTGGGCTTATTGAGGCATTACGTAAAAAATATCCTGACACCCAGTTTCTTGAGTTGGTTCATCGTATCGATAAAGATACCTCGGGTTGCATTTTGGTGGCGAAAAAACGTTCGGCTTTACGCCACTTTCATGCCCAATTTAGAAATAATGAAGTCAGCAAGACTTATCATTTGGCTGTTCATGGTCAATGGCCCTCGAGTAAAAGAAGGGTTGATGCCCCTTTAAAACGAACAGAATTAAAATCGGGAGAGCGTTTTGTTGTCGTCCATCAGGATGGAAAACCTAGCCGAACACTGTTCAAAATCCTGAATGTATCAGAATGGTTTTGTTTGCTTGAAGCGAAACCTATATCTGGGCGTACCCATCAAATAAGAGTGCATGCCGATCATTCGGGTCACCCTATTGTTGGGGATGAAAAATATATTCATCGTAATCCGATTGATGAGCGCGGTATGTCTAAAGTCCGTTTGATGCTGCATGCAAAATCTATTTCAATAAGCCTGCCTTCTGGTGATAAAGTCTTTTTTGAGGCACCCTATGATTCGGTATTTTTAGATAATCTGGTGAAAATGAACTTGATAGAGCGTGAAGGTGGTAAGTAATAGATGGCTGATATACAGGTCTGTGTATTTGATTGGGATGGCACATTAGTTGATTCGGAAAAACACATCGTCGATAGTTTGACTTATGCTGCTGAAAAGTTATCGCTGCCTTTACTCAGTTACGAGGTCAAAAAAGACATTATTGGTCTTAGTATGCATAAGGCGCTGGAAACCTTGTATCCGAACTTAACCTCATCAGATATTGAGCAAATGAGGTTATATTATGGGGAGTATTTTTTCAGTGTTCCGCAAAATGACTCAAGCTTATTTAAAAATGTTGTACGGACATTGAAGACACTGAGGGAGCAGGGTTATAAATTAGCGGTTGCAACTGGAAAAAGTAGAAATGGCTTGGATAAAGCGCTTATTAGTACGGGTCTTAAGCCTTTTTTTGATATCGAGCGTTGTGCAGATGAAACTAAATCAAAACCAGATCCACTTATGTTAAGTGAGATTGCAGATTATTATGCTGTTAATCCAGTTAACATGTTGATGGTGGGTGATACTGAATTCGATCTCGGAATGGCACTTGACTATGGCTCGCCTAGTTTGGGGGTAAGTTATGGCGTGCATGAGGTTGAGCGCCTTAATCAGTATAAACCGCTAGGTATTATTGATTGTATTTCAGAGATACATCAGTATCTTGGCTGATATTTATTGACCACGTCAGAATGTATGATTTTTTAAATAATTTAATTAGGAGAGCCTGTTTTGGAAACAGATAAAAATTCAAAAGAATGGAAATTAATAGAAAAAACTGTTTCCCAGCTGGGTGTAGAGCAGAGAAGGGCGCGAAGGTGGGGGATATTTTTCAAACTACTCACTTTTTCATATTTATTTGTGCTTGTATTTTTGATGAAAGGAAATTTCTCGTCAGATGTGAAGCATAGCGCTGATAAGTATACGGCTTTGGTTGATTTAAAGGGTGTTATTGCCGATGGTGAAGAAGCCAGTGCTGATTTTTTAGTGACCGGTTTGCGTGCAGCTTTTGAAGATAAAGGGGTGCAGGCGGTAATTTTGAGAATCAACAGTCCGGGTGGCAGTCCTGTTCAATCGGGTTATGTATATGATGAAATCAAGAGATTGCGAAGTATTCATACAGAGAAACCTCTCTATGCTGTTATTAGTGATATTGGTGCTTCAGGTGCTTATTATATTGCCGCCGCGGCTGATCAAATTTATGCAGATAAAGCTAGCTTGGTTGGATCGATAGGTGTTGTTGCCTCTGGTTTTGGGTTTGTCGATACTTTAGAGAAACTGGGTGTTGAAAGGCGCTTGTACACTTCTGGGGCGCATAAAGGCTTTTTAGATCCATTTAGTGAAGAAAAACCCAAAGAAGTTGATTTTTGGAAAGGTGTTTTGGGTAACACGCATGAGCAATTTATATCCAAGGTGAAAGAGGGTCGAGGTGATCGTTTAAAAATCACTGAAAATACTTTTTCTGGTTTGATTTGGAATGGTGAACAGGCTTTAAAGATGGGGCTTGTTGATGGTTTGGGTAGTGCAGGGTTTGTGGCAAGAGAGATTGTGGGTGCAGAAGAAATTGTTGACTTTACACCGCAGCCTGACCCTTTTGAACGTTTGACTAAAACACTGGGCATTGCAGCGGGTAGTTCGTTGGCGCGTATGTTGAATTCGAATAGTATGACTTTTCAGTAGAAAATTTGCTTCTGAAGGCAAAAAAAGAGGTGGGACAAAGCCCACCTCTTTCTGATAATGAAGTAAAGATTACTTCCTCTCAGCTTCTCTTTTTGCTCTTTCTGCTGCGATAACTTCTTCAGCAACATTTGCTGGACAAGGTGCATAGCGTTCAAATTCCATAGAGAATTGACCGCGACCAGAAGTCATTGTACGCAGGTGACCGATATAACCAAACATTTCTGAAAGAGGCACATCAGCTTTAACACGAACGCCAGTGGCGCCTGCTTCTTGATCTTTAATCATGCCACGACGACGATTCAAGTCACCAATGACATCACCTACGTGATCTTCAGGTGTGAAAACGTCAACTTTCATGATGGGCTCAAGAAGTTGAGGGCCTGCTTTAGGCATAGACTGACGGAATGCGCCTTTTGCTGCGATTTCGAATGCTACGGCAGAGGAGTCAACTGCGTGGAAACCACCATCATAAAGTTCGACTTCAACATCCAGCACAGGGAAGCGCGCTAGAGGGCCTTCTGTCATCATGACACGGAAGCCTTTTTCAATAGCAGGGAAGAATTCTTTTGGTACATTACCGCCGACAACTGAAGACGTAAATGTGAAGCCAGTATTCGACTCGCCAGGTTTGATGCGATAGTCGATTTTACCAAACTGACCAGAACCACCCGATTGCTTCTTATGCGTGTAAGAATCTTCGATTGGTGTAGTGATTGTTTCTCTATATGCTACCTGAGGCTTACCAACCACTAAGTCAACACCATAAGTACGCTTAAGAATGTCTACTTTAATGTCTAGGTGAAGCTCACCCATGCCTTTTAGGATGGTTTCGCCAGAGTCTTCGTCTGTTTCAACGCGGAAAGAGGGATCTTCTGCAACCATTTTACCGATCGCAATACCCATTTTTTCAGAGCCACCTTTATCTTTTGGTGCAACAGCGATAGAAATAACTGGCTCTGGGAATACCATAGCTTCAAGCGTACATTCGTGTTTAACATCACATAAGGTGTGACCCGTTTGAACGTTCTTCATGCCAACCACAGCAAGAATGTCACCAGCTTGAGCTGCATCGATTTCATTGCGATCATCTGCTTGCATTTCAACCATACGGCCAATACGTTCAGTTTTACCTGTCGCCGAGTTAAGTACAGTATCGCCTTTATTTAACTTACCTGAGTAGATGCGCAAAAAGGTCAGTGCACCAAAGCGGTCATCCATGATCTTGAATGCAAGTGCTCGGAATGGCTCATCGGCAGATACGATTGCCTTTTCACCCGTTGGGTTGCCTTCTTCATCAGTAAGATCTTGTGGGTCAACTTCAGTCGGGCTAGGAAGATAGTCAACAACAGCATCAAGAAGTAATTGCATGCCTTTGTTTTTGAATGCTGAACCACAATAAGTTGGGAAGAAATCAAGTTTACGCGTACCGTCACGGATACAGCGCTTAAGATCTTCAGTAGATGGTTCGGTACCTTCTTCAAGGTAAGCCATCATTACGTCTTCATCTTGCTCAACGGCAGTTTCGATTAATTGCTCGCGATACATTTCAACATCGTCAAGCATGTCTTCCGGGATGTCTTTAATTTCATAGTTTTCTGGCTGGCCAGAATCGTCCCATATAAACGCTTTGCGAGTGATTAAGTCAACGACACCCACAAATTCATCTTCACGGCCAATTGGAAGAACCATGATAAGCGGATTAGCGCCCAGTACGTTTTTAACTTGATCTGTTACACGTAAGAAGTCTGCACCAATACGGTCAAGCTTGTTTACGAAAATAATACGCGCAACTTCAGAATCATTAGCATAACGCCAGTTAGTTTCTGATTGAGGCTCAACACCGCCTGAACCACAGAAGACACCTACGCCACCATCTAGAACTTTTAAAGAGCGATAAACTTCAACGGTGAAGTCAACGTGTCCTGGTGTGTCAATTACGTTGAATCTGTGATCTTTCCAGAAACAGCTAACGGCTGCTGACTGGATAGTAATGCCACGCTCGGCTTCTTGGTCCATGAAGTCGGTAGTTGATTCGCCATCATGAACTTCACCAAGCTTATGAATTTTACCTGTTAGCTTCAAGATACGTTCTGTTGTTGTTGTCTTTCCGGCATCAACGTGAGCGAAGATACCTATATTTCGATATTTGCTTAAATCTGTCATTACTATACTCAATAAGTCAGGGCGGAAAATTGCGCTGTAGTATACAGGTTTTTTTCAACTTGTATGAAAAAAAAAGTAACTATTTGCCAGAGCAATTAAAAAATTGATCTTTGCCTCATTTTTTCGCCTCATTTTTAAACCAAGGACTTTTGCTTAGCGTGATATAAAGTGCTTCTACTTTTGTCCTTGCCCAGGGAGTTTTTCTTAAAAATTTTAAACTTGATTTAACGCTAGGGTCTTTTTGAAAACATCGTATCGGGATTTGTTTACCCAACTCTTCCCAGCCATAGTGTGCTTCAAGGCGGGTCACTATCATTTCAAGGGTGACACCATGAAGTGGCTCATGAGATTTATCGTGCATATTTGCTCCGTAACTTGCTGTCAGTATAGACCTTAATTATGAGTATTTGATATTAAATAAATGCCGTCAGTTTCGATACGAATAAGTTTTTTCTTATAAAGTGTGCCGATAGCTGTTTTATATGATTTCTTACTTGTGCTTAATTGGTCATAGATATCTTCAGGAAGACTCTTGTCAGATAGCGCTAAATACCCGCCATTTTTTTGAAGAAGCAATAAAACCTTTTCAGCTAACGAATCGATTTTTGCAAAGCCGGGCGCATGGAGTGATAAGTCTATTTTCCCGTCTTCTCTTATTCGCTTGATAAAACCAGATACTTTTTGGCCTATTTTAAGAGGCTTAACGACATCGCTGTAGAATAAAACGCCCCAGTTTTTATGGTCAATTACCGCGCTATAACCTATATCTGTTTTTTCATCTATATGAAGTGTGACTGCTTGGCCATGAGCGTAACCTTGTGGATCTCGTTCAATGTACTTATTCAGCTTGGTCGAGCCGGCTATTCGGTGTGTTTCGCTGTCGCTATATAGGTAAACCAAGTAGCTACTGCCTTCTTTTAAGGGCTTGTGTTGCTCACTAAAAGGTACCAGTAAATCTTTAGGTAAGCCCCAGTCAAAAAAAGCGCCTATTTTATTGACAGAAATACATTGCAAATAAGCGACTTCGCCAACCTGTGCTTTGGGTGTTTGAGTCGTTGCTATATATCGGTCTTCTGAGTCGAGATAGATAAACACATTCAGGGGATCACCTATCTCACAATCTTCAGGAACATATCGCTTGGGAAGAAGGATTTCTCCTAGCCAACCACCTTGCAGATAAGCGCCATGATTTTCTAGCTTGATGACTTCTAATAAATTCTTTCGGCCAATATTTGCCAATGTTTCACCTATTACAAAGATATTGAAAAGGCGCCAAGTTTATATGTCTTTATGGGTGAACACTACTGTTTATCTCTTGAGTGAAAAGATATTGTTTTAAGTGTTTATATAATTATGAAAAGGCAAGTTAGGGCTCATTTTTTTCAGAATTAATCGGCTGAACAAATTTACCTAAATTATTCTGAGTGATAACGGGGGCATTTTTTACAGCAAGACTAATAGTGATGATACTGGCGATCACCACAGAGCTGGGCAGTGAAATGAGGAACCAGGGCCAAAATTGTTTATACCAAGGTTTTGTATCAGTAACTTGACGAGATGTATTCATGTGTTTTTCCAAAAGCCTTATTTATCAATGTTATTGAGGGCTAAAGAAACGAGAACTTTCTTTAACGCTAACCCTGTTATCACCAATATTTGTTATAATCGTAAACTCTATTGATTGAATAGCCACTTCTAGCTCACTTGCTTTTGCTGTAAGGGTGACGGCCATGTTTCCAAGTTTGCCAGGAGCAACACTTTTGTTTCTATCGTAGTTTATCTCGCCATTGATGCCTGATACATCGATTTGATAGGTTTGAGCAGACTTTCCTTTATTCATTAATTTAAAATTATACACATTTTGAATATGTTCAGCATCAATCACTCGGTAGAGAACACCTCTATCTCGTAAAATATCCACAGCTAAAGGGCTACGCATTGCAATAGCAACAATAAATGCCACAAAAAGAATACTCAGTAAACAGGCATAAATGATGATTCTGGGGCGTAAAAGTTTTGTTTTCCCATGATGCATAGCGTGTTCAGTAGTGTAGCGAATTAAACCTTTAGGTTTGTCCACTTTGTCCATAACTTGGTCGCACATATCAATACAGGCAGCGCAGCCAATACATTCATATTGTAGACCTTCGCGAATATCTATGCCTGTAGGGCAGACTTGAACACATAGTGTACAGTCGACACAATCACCAGCAGCATCGGTCATTTTAATTCTTTTCTTGCCTTTGACTCTAGGTTCGCCACGATTGTCATCATATGAAACAATTAAAGTATCCTTATCAAACATAGCACTCTGGAATCGTGCATAAGGGCACATATATAAGCAAACTTGCTCTCTTAAATAACCCGCATTGCCGTAAGTTGCTAAACCATAAAATAATATCCAGAAAGTTTCCCATGGGCCTAGAGCATAATTTCCTGAAAAACTTTTGAGTACTGAGTCACCTAATTCTCGAATCGGAGTGAAGTAGCCTACTAAGGTAAATCCTGTCCATAAAGAGAAGCTTAGCCACACAATCTGTTTTAATCCGCGTTTGCGTATTTTTAGTAAATTCCAAGGTGATTTTTCTAGTTTTTTCTGGGCACCTCTATTGCCCTCAATAAACCGCTCTATCCAGACAAAAGCTTCTGTCCAAGCAGTTTCTGGGCAGGCATAGCCACACCAGAGTCGGCCTGCTAGCGCGGTAAAAAAAAATAAACCCAGCGCAGCCATAATGAGCAGCCATGCTAGGAAGAAAAAGTCTTGTGGCCAAAATGTAAGCCAAAAAATGTGGAACTGACGAGCAGGTAGGTCGAACAGAATAGCCTGATGGTCACCCCAATTAAGCCAGGCAAGCCCATAATATAAGCCAAGTAGAAGAAAAAGTATGCTTTTGCGGATGGTTTGAAAAACACCCTTTATTTCGCGTGTATGCACCTTCTCATGACTTGCATAAAGGTTGCTATC
>TARA_R110002074_G_scaffold86875_1_pt1 | contig 58010 bp, 49 predicted proteins | sample TARA_R110002074 | Tara Oceans TARA_R110002074 (sample SAMEA4397215) | marine metagenome | biome: Polar Biome; feature: [MIX] marine epipelagic wind mixed layer (ENVO:01000061); material: water (ENVO:00002006), including particulate matter (ENVO:01000060) such as... | depth 10-100 m
TTGCAAACACCTAGATGAAGTGCAAAATCTTGTCGTTAAACGACATAGGGTCATAATTCACCACAGCGATAAAAGGGGTCGTTAAACGATACTAGCAAGAAACTTTCTAATCATATAGGGACTTGTTAGAAGAATTTATTAGGGAAATAATTGTCAGTTCGAGTGAATTTTCGAAGTATGAGAAAATTTGTATCGAGAACCTTCGCGTGTTCCAAACCTGTTCTCGAAACTCATTTATTCGTTCCTCATAAATCCACTCGAACTGACATAGGTACATATTTCCATCTTCAAACTTTCAATTCAGACACCAAAACCAACAGGTGGGGTATATAGATTACCAAGTTGTTTTTAAATTCTACATCTTTGAGTAACAATTAACCAACCAACCATGGAGAGCACTATTAAAATATTCATTTACATACACGCCTTTTTTGGCGGATTAGGACTTATTACCGGCATAGGAAGTATTATCGTACGAAAGGGAAATCTAAACCATAAACGTTTAGGTAAATGGTTTACTTGGTCTATGATTATCAGTTCGGCCATTTCTTTAGTAGTTGCAAGAATGCCCAATCACATCAACAACTTTTTATTTTTAATAGGCATTTTTACTATCTATATGGTATTAGCAGGTAACAGAGCACTCACTTTTAAATCAGCAAAAAAGACAGAGGCCAATTTAATCGATAAATTAGTATCGGGCATTATGGCCGCCAGCGCATTAGTGATGATTGGTTTTGGGTTCAACGGCATCGTTAACGGCTATTCGCATAGTATACTTTTTATTTTCTTCGGAGTCATAGGTATGTTTCTACCTTATGGAGACTATAAGCTATTCAAGAACACCTTAGAAAACAGAAAACTATGGCTCATAAATCACTTAAGTAGAATGCTTGGTGCCCTAATAGCGTCTATTACAGCATTTATAGTCGCTGGAATGAAATACGATACCCTTTGGGCATGGATGATCCCGTCGATACTTGGTACCGTCTATATTACTTACTGGATTAAAAAAGTGAAAGGAAAATTGAAACCGAAAACAGCCTAATACGCTGTGCTTATTCTTTAAGGTTTAAATTCTCTGCGAAGTATTCACAGAAATCTTTCATGGTGGCCGTCATTTTCTCGTCTTGTGTAGCCTTCAAAAAAGTATCGGATAAAGAAACCAATGTTTGATGGAAAAAAGTTTTCATTTCATCAACAGGCATATCTTTCGTCCACAGGTCAATTTTCAATGATTCTTGATTCTTACTGTCCCACACAGATAAAAGCATTGCTTTCGCCTCCTGATTTTCTATACCACCGTCTTGAGCAGACCAGTTCAATGATTCAGGAATTCTATTTTCATCTAATCCTACGCGTAAAGTAATTTCTGAAGTATGTAAATCTGCCATTTAATTTCTCGGTTTGTAATTTGATTTCTTAAATATTTCATCTTCTGGCATTGTCAATAATTGCTTTAGGGTTACAGAATTGTTTTCCATAAACGCCTTCACAATTTGCCAGCCAACATATCTTCCCAGTCTTCCTGGAGATTCATTGTCAAGCTCTAAACCGAATTTTGAAAACGGAGCAGGCTCTAAAAATCGTTGGTTCAATTTAATATCGGTACTATATAAATATTCGTTTTCAATGAAATTTCGCCACATAGGCTCTTCATTGTCCATTGCCCACGTTAATTCTTCTTCTGAGTAGCCTATTCTTTTGCCCTCTTCTACATTAGGCATAAGTTGATCTTTCAAATACAATTCTTTTCCAAAATATATCATTCGGGCAAGAAACGTTCGGTCTCTTGGTCGTGGCACTACTTGTTTAGCAAAAGCACTGGCAACATCGCTCACCAAATAATTACGATCTAAAGATTTTGCTATATAACGCTGAAACCCTCCATAATACTTATGCTCAGGACCTAAGTAATTGTCAAGACTAACAAACAATATACTATCAGTTAATATAATTCTGTTATTGTAATCTACATCATTGGTGACCGTAATAACCTTGGGTACATTATACTCAGGAAAATAGTATTTGATATGTTTAAATACCTGCACCAAACCTTGTTCTTCATCTTCAAAACTTTTAAAAGCATTACCTACTTCTTGAAAAAGTTCTACTTGAAGTGAATCTTCCATTTTGGCAATCCAAACACTATCAGGCGCTGGAAATAGATATGGATATGATTTGCGTAATGCCGGTAAACCTTCTTCACCTGCCGTTGCAAACTCACGATCAAATCTCGAGATTTTAAGATCAACAGGTATAGCCTCTATTTCTTGCGCTACCTTATCACTATCATTACAGCTAAAAAGAATGAGAAAAACTGATAATAGTATAAAAATAGGTTTGACCCTAGCAAGTATTTTACAATACATTTTATTATTCACGGTGTTCAACTTATTTTTAAGGCAAAGTTAATTGATTTTAATAAATAATTGGAACGGTATGCAGACTGAAAAAGTAATTGACCACATTGTACAATGGTTAAAGGATTATGCTACGAATGCAAAACAAAAAGGTTTTGTCATTGGTATATCTGGTGGAATAGACTCTGCAGTAACTTCGACACTTTGCGCTAAAACAGGTTTAGACCTTTTATGTTTAGAAATGCCGATACACCAGGCAGCAAACCAGTCTGACAGAGCATCAAGACATATTGAATGGCTGCAGAAAAATTTTAAAAACGTTACTAGGCGTGAGGTCAAACTTACTCCTGTATTCGACAGTCTCGTTGAAGCTTTTCCTTCGGTTGAGAACGAAGAAGAGCGTTTTATGTCTTTAGCCAATACGAGGGCAAGACTTCGTATGACGAGCTTATATTATTTTGCCGCATTAGAGCGCTATTTAGTCGCAGGTACAGGAAATAAAGTGGAGGATTTTGGAGTAGGTTTCTATACTAAATATGGCGATGGTGGTGTTGACCTTAGTCCGATCGCCGATTTAATGAAAACTGAAGTATATAACATCGCTAAAGTTTTAGGCATTAATGAAGAAATTATCAAAGCTGCACCTACTGACGGATTATGGGGTGATGATAGAACAGATGAAGACCAGATTGGTGCCTCGTACCCAGAACTAGAATGGGCTATGACCATGAAAGATGAAGGCAAAACAGTAGATGATTTTAAGGGTAGAAAACAAGAGGTTTTTGCCATCTTCATGAGACTGAATACCATAAATCAACATAAAATGGTGCCGATACCTGTTTGTGAGATTCCAAAACATCTTAAATAACAGCTCAACTAAGAATCAGGTAATTAAGTCGAATAAAGAGCGTTAAATTATTCGGTAGCAGCAAAATAGTGCAACTTTGTCTTCTAATTTAGAATTTTAAACCTTACATTGCATGTAGTCTTTTTGGCACATAGGTTCCTAAAATCTATAAAAAAACATTTAATGATCAAAGTTTTAATAGCGGACAATCATCCTATAATACGAATGGGAATTAGGAAGGTTCTAGAAGCCGCTGAGGGATTTGAATTGATTGATGAGGTAGCAACTACCGAAGAACTTTTCGAAAAACTTAAAGACACAACCCCCGATGTTGTCATGCTAGAAATGGATATTCCTGAAATAAATGGAATAGCAGCATTACGAAAAATTAAAAAAGATTACGCTGACGTAAAAGTACTTATGTATAGCGGTCAATCTGAAGATGTATATGCCCTTAGTGCTATTAGAGCTGGCGCTTTCGGTTATTTATCAAAATCATCTGGCTTAGAATATATTACAGCCGCAGTAACAAAAGTAAGTGAAGGTAGCATGTTCATTACCAATGAATTGGCTCAACGTTTAGCTTTTGATGAAGGCACTAAAAAACCAAGAAGGTTCTTTAGAAAACTGTCTACTAGAGAAATAGAAGTATTAAAACTTTTAGCTAGTGGTAAACGAAATAAAGAAGTCGCTTTAGGTTTAAACCTAAACGAAAAAACAGTAAGTACGTATAAAGCACGTTTAATGAAAAAATTAAATGTTGATAATATGGTCGATTTATTACAACAGGCAAAAGCGCTTGAATTGTACTAAATTCTTACAACTGATATAAAACAAAAAAAGACCCACCAATGGTGGGTCTTTTTTGTTTGTGGTGTTTAACTATTATGACAATACCCTATTTAATTTCTGATTTAGAAGCTTGTTCAATTGAATATAGTTCATAATCTCTTCTAACGCTTCACGATTATCTTCATTCGACTGTTCTGTTGTTTTCTGCAACGCTCCCATTCGTTTTTTAATAAGATAACAACGTAAGGTCAAAATAGTTTCACTTACTAATTGCGCTACCCCTATTTCCTTTTTCTTCGGATAAATTTCCTTGCTCTCCCAATTATCTAATTTATAGCGCTCCTCTTCCATTAAAATAGAAGATATCTGATTTGCCATATCTTGATCAAGACCATTTACAAAAGTAGTTATCGAAAATTCTTCTTCTTCGTTCAACGCCTCAATAAGCTTGGTATACATTTTTCGAAAATCTTCATTTGCCAACTCAATCTCATCTTCTTGTAGATCTAAATAAATTTTCTCGTACACCTTTATCTCTAAAGATTCAGGCTCCAAAATCAAATCTCCCGACTCATTTTCTTTAAGCACCAAATCTTCAAATTCTTCTTTATGGTTACCATAAAGCATTAACGATTCTATAATTTTTCGTTCTAGCACATATTGTACATCTACCTTTTCGCGCTCCTCTTCATTACGAACAACTTCAAATGCTTTTTGCTCTTCTCTTTGTTGCTTTTGAACATCGGCGGTCTCTTTCTTTCCTATTTGCGCCAAGGTATTAAACAACACTGCTTCAGAAATATTCATTATCTGAGCGCACTCTTGAATGTAAATTTCCTTTTTAATACGATCCGGAATCTTTGCAATACTATTTACAATATCTCGTACCGTATCTGCTCTTTTTATAGGGTCGTTAGAGGCTTCTTTTACTAATAACGATGCCTTAAACTGAATAAAATCTTTGGAATTATTTTTTAAGTAGGAAACGACATCCTCTAATTCATTATTCTTGGCAAAACTGTCTGGATCCTCCCCTTGTGGGAACGTACAAACCCGCACATTCATACCTTGCTCTAAGATGATATCTATACCTCTTAAAGAAGCTCTTAACCCTGCTTCATCACCATCGAAGAGTACCGTAATATTTTTGGTCAATCGGTTAACCAACCGAATCTGTTCTGAAGTCAAAGCCGTACCACTTGATGATACTACATTATGTATTCCTCTTTGATAAAATTGAATTACATCGGTATACCCTTCAACCAAATAGCAATTATCTTCTTTGGCTATGGACTGTTTGGCGTTATAGATTCCATAAAGGACTTTACTCTTATGGTAGATGTCACTTTCTGGCGAGTTCAGGTATTTAGCCGCTTTTTTATCATTCGTTAAAATACGACCACCAAAACCTAATACGCGGCCGCTTAAGGAATGAATAGGAAACATTACCCTACCCTTAAAACGGTCGAACTTTCTAGAACTATTCGGATTGTTAGGATCATCTTTAACAATGGTTAATCCGGTTTTTTCTAGATAATTTAATTTATATCCTTTATCTAAAGCAGCTGTAGTAAAACCATCCCACTGATCTAAACAGTATCCTAATTCAAATTTTTTTATGGTTTCATCTGTAAAACCACGCTCCTTAAAATAACTTAGACCAATTGCTTTACCTAACTCGGTTTCCCAAAGCATTTGCTTAAAATGTGTTTGGGCAAACTCAGATACCAAATACATGCTCTCGCGCTCATTGGCCTGCTCTTTATCTTCATTAGATTGCTCTGTCTCCTCTACTTCAATATTGTATTTTTTGGCCAGGTATTTTATAGCCTCGGGATACGTAAAATGCTCATGCTCCATTAAAAAAGCTACCACATTACCGCCTTTACCACTACTAAAATCTTTCCAAATTTGTTTTACGGGCGAAACCATAAAACTTGGTGAACGCTCATCTGTAAAAGGACTCAACCCTTTAAAGTTTGATCCAGATTTCTTTAATTGTACAAAATCACCAATTACCTCCTCTAAACGAGCAGTTTCATAAACTTGATCTATAGTATTTTTTGAAATCATTTGGGCGTTCTGCAATCCCTTACATAAGGGAATTTATATTTACTTAATTTAGCATATCAAATGTATTAATAATATATGATTCTTTTCTTTGGAACTCGACCCGGAAAGCCAGAAACTACAACGCTTTTAAATAGTAGTTGTTCCTTTTGTCATCAACAAGGAACGTTAACGGCAGTTTCTCAAAAAAACTATGTTCACCTATTTTGGATTAAACTCTTTAAAATTTCCACCAATACCTATATCGAATGCAGTCATTGTAAACGTGCATACTATGAGAATGAGTTTACAGAAGAAATGATAAACGAATTATCAAACACAAAAAATCAGCTAAAATAGTGAGCTTTTAAAACCCAATACCCTAACTGATTTTTTTATTAAAATTATCCTTTATAAATCGAATCGAAGTCCTAAAGAGACATTGCGCTGCTCCACAGTTGCATTCTTAAAAATAGGGTTCAAATCATACTTCACATATAAAAGAACGCCGTCAACGCCAGCATAGGCACTTAAACCATACACTAAGTCATTGGTATTGTAACCGCGTTTTAATTTATCCTTGACATTGTCTCCATTACGATCGTACTTCAATTTTTGTCGGGTACCCATGTTAAAACCTGCGTAGCCACCTAAGCCTAATCTAAACTGATTCCGTAAAGAATAGCGCATGGTTTCTTCAGTGGTTTTCAGTTTTGATGGCCCAAATTCAAAATGCATCGGAAACACAAGGTTATCCATTCGGAATTTTGATTTATTCAAATCAAACTCAAATTCTTGAAGTTCGGTCTGATTATTATCGAGCGCAACAAAGTATTGATTATCCTTAGGTTTTAATCCATTAAACTGGAATGAAAAACCATAATTCAATCTTACAAAATTTGAGTTTTTAAATAGTCGCGTACGCCATTGCCATCCCATTTCAAAAAACCGACTTCCTCCTATTTTATAAGGAGAATCGTTTAAAGATTGACCTTCTACAATCGCATTATTTAAACCTACTGCCATCACAAAATCTGAATAGGTTCTTCGATCATAACGTATTTCATTTTTCCAATTTTTTGATTTGAATATAATCGCCGGTTTACCATTAATATCGACCCCTAAACGAATACCTTGTCCAGTAATCGTATCTAACTCCATCAACACCAACATTTTACCCTGATTACGCTCTAACAGATTTATTTGATTATCTACTATAGCTATTCTGTTCTCAATATTTAATGCCCTTTTCTCCGCTGCTTTTTGTTTTAACATATTAGCTTCTTCTTCGGTTAGGTTGCCATCTTGTAGACGCTCATTAATATTCTCAACTTCGTACTTTAAAGCTTCCTTTTCTTGTTGGGTTATTTTAGCTTTTTGCTCCTTTAAAATTTCAATTTTGTTTTCATACGCTTCTTGAGCGGATACATTTTGAATCATAAAAAGGGTAACTAAACCCACTAAATACATTGTAATTGTTCTCATTTCGATTTTGATTTATGATACTTTGTTTAACTTAAGCATCAGTTGATGAATAAAACTCCAACCCCTGTCCCCATAGTAATTTATGGCGATGATGGATAACACGATTTGTACTAGATTAATTATTGCGGGCAGCGACAGCCGTTCGCACTTTAATGAAACTGGCTTTTAAAGAATTAAATATTTGGTCTCGGAAGGATTGATTAAGTTCACCCTCAACCTCTGTCAACAAAGCCAAAGCATCGACAGATTTATCGGTTTTAAAAATTTTCTCTCGTAAGATTTCTTGTTGTGCTCTTTTCAATAATGAATCTACTTCTGCATCAGTTACGGTACTATACTGCTCTAACACATCAAGTTGAGCAACGATACCCGCCACTTTGGTATTTATAATATCATCAGATATTTCTAATGTACTATTTGCCTTTTTAGGTGGTATGCTTTCAACAGCAGCTACTTCAACTGCACCTTCAATACTAATGATTTCATTCTTTTTTGTGGATTCTTGCTTCTTATCTACAACACTTTTAATTTTCTCGAAATCATCATTTTCAACTACCTCTTCTGGTTTTTTTTCTTGAAACGGCAGAGATTCAGAACTTTTCTTTTCTTCTAATACTTCGATTGTATCAGTATCAACCACTTCAAGCTGTATTTCATTTACATCAGTACTACCATTGAAGTAGAATAGTGCAATACTTATTAAAACCATAACACTGGCTGCAATACCCATCCATAGATACACCGGTTTCTTTTTTGGGGTACCTGAATTTAATTCAGATGAAATTTTTTCCCATGCATGCTCTGATGGCTGAATTTCTCTGTCTTTAAACTGGGACTTTATATGTTTTTCAAATTTATCGGTTTCCATACCCTATAATATTTTGTTGCCTTAATTGATCCTGTAACAATCTTCGGGCTTTTAATAATTGTGTTTTTGAAGTACTTTCTGAAATTGATAGCATATCTGCTATTTCTTGATGCTTATACCCTTCTACGGTATATAAAACAAATACCATCTTATAGCCTTGCGGTAAGGCATCTATCAGTTGCTGAATATGTTCAGTATCTAAATCGGTACTTTGAGAGATCTCTTCTGATTGATTTTTTTCATAAATCTCATCATCATACACCACAAATTGTTGCTTTCTTAAATACGAAATACTTTCTCGAATCATAATTCTTCTCAACCAACCCTCAAAGCTACCCTCGAATTTAAAGGTCTCTAGTTTAGTGAACATTTTTAAAAAACCCTGAACCATTACATCTTCGGCGAAATGAACATCTTTAATGTATTGCCTACAGACACCCAACATTTTTGGAGCATGCTTTTTATACAAACGCTCTTGAGCATCTCTATTACCAGAGATTGCTCGTTTAATGAGCTGCTTTTCGTTTTTATAAAATGGAATTATTTTCAAAATAATGGTTTGGTCTTCTATTATACTAGACGCAGAAGTAGTTGTAATAGTTGCCTTAAGATAAATAAATTTTAAAATTTATTTTTAATACACTGTATATCAGTATTCTAAAATGAACTAATAATTAAACATAAGTTACAGTAGTGATTACTTTTTACGATCAACGACGTAATTCACCATCAACTGTAAAGCACTTTTATAATCTGAGTCTGGATAGGTATTAAGAATCTTCAAGGCCTCATCTCTATAGTAGAGCATTTTGCTCACAGCATATTTCAACCCGCCCTTTTCCTTAACGAAAGCAATCACTTCTTTTACCCGCTGTTTATCCTTATTGTGATTTTTAATGGAATTGATCACCCAATTTTTCTCTTTCTTGGTACAATGATTTAGGGCATAAATTAAAGGGAGTGTCATTTTTTGCTCCTTAATATCAATTCCTGTAGGTTTCCCTATTTTTTGAGCGCCATAGTCGAAAAGGTCATCCTTAATTTGAAAGGCCATACCACAAAGCTCTCCGAACTTTCGAAATGTTTCTACATCTGAACTCTCTGGCTTAACTGAACAGGCACCTAGCGAACAACAAGCTGCTATAAGTGTAGCAGTTTTTTGACGGATAATTTCATAATACACATCTTCGGTAATATCTAGTCGTCTTGCTTTTTCTATCTGTAGCAACTCACCCTCACTCATTTCACGAACGGCAACTGATATGATTTTCAGTAAATCAAAATCCTCATTATCAATCGATAACAAAAGCCCTTTTGACAGCAAGTAATCACCAACCAAGACGGCAATCTTATTTTTCCAAAGTGCGTTTATAGAAAAGAAACCTCGACGTTTATTGCTTTCATCAACAACATCGTCATGAACTAAAGTAGCGGTGTGTATCAGCTCTATAACCGAAGCACCTCTATAGGTTCGTTCATTAACCTCGCCATTATTTAATAATTTAGCAGTGAGAAATACGAACATAGGCCGCATTTGCTTTCCTTTTCTATTGACGATATAATGGGTGATTCTATTGAGTAACGCAACCTTGGATGACATTGAATCCCTAAACTTGGATTCAAACAACTCCATTTCCTGGTAGACAGGTTCCTTTATTTGCGATACTATTTTCAGGTGTTCTTTCTTAGAGGTTCTAAATTAATCAAAAGCTAGCAGTTAACAGTACTCAGCAAAAATATATCGGTTTAGATGTTAGGTGTATCAGCTGTTAGGAAGAAAATATAAAAAATACTTCACCTTGTATATCCAACCTCTAACCTTCTTAAGACTTATTTGCCAATTGACCACAGGCAGCATCAATATCCTTACCGCGAGAACGGCGAACAGTGACCACAATATTATTTTTTTCTAAGGTATGTACATAGCGGTCTATAGCTGTATTTGATGCTTGCTTAAACTCCCCATCATCTATAGGGTTATATTCTATTAAATTCACCTTAGAAGGTGCAAACCTACAGAAAGCCACCAAGGCATCTACATCTTTCTGGGCATCATTTATTCCCTCCCAAACAACATATTCATAGGTAATTCTACTTTTGGTTTTCTCATACCAGTACTCTAATGACTCTCGTAAATCACTTAAGGTAAACTTGGCGTTAAACGGCATAATCGACGTACGGATGTCATCTATTGCAGAGTGAAGTGAAACAGCCAACTTAAACTTAACCTCATCATCGGCCATTTTCTTAATCAACTTAGGCACGCCTGATGTAGAAACTGTAATACGTTTAGGCGACATACCTAAGCCATCTGGAGAGGTTATTTTTTCTATCGCCTTCAATACATTATTATAGTTCATTAAAGGCTCTCCCATGCCCATAAACACTATATTACTTAGTGGTCTGTCAAAATAAAGACGACTTTCATTATCAATCACCACTACCTGATCATAAATTTCATCAGGGTTTAGATTTCGCATTCTTTTTAATCTAGATGTAGCACAGAATCTACAATCTAAACTACAACCAACTTGACTTGATACACAAGCGGTAGTTCTTGATTTTGTGGGAATTAATACCGATTCTACAATTAAATCGTCATGCAGCCGTACAGCATTCTTTATGGTACCATCAGAACTACGTTGCATTAAATCTACCTTAATATGGTTGATAACAAAATTAGCCTCGAGCATCTCCCTCGTTTCTTTCGATAGGTTTGTCATCACATCAAAAGAATAGGCTGCTTTTTGCCAAAGCCATTCGTAAACCTGGTTTCCACGAAAGGCCTTATCACCATTGGAAACGAAAAAATCTCTAAGCTGCTCACGCGTTAGTGCTCGGATATCTTTTTTCTTTATCTCTTCCATAGTTTTAAAGGTAGTTATTAAAATAAATCCCGCTTTCTAAATAATTAGATAAAGCGGGATTCTATTTTATTTCCTTACGTATAAGGAATGACTCGTACTTATATAATTAACATGGCATCACCATAAGAATAGAACTTATAGTTTTCCAAAATAGCTTCTTTATATGCTCTGTTCATTAAATCATGACCCATAAATGCAGATACCATCATCAATAAGGTAGATTTTGGTAAATGGAAATTGGTAATCATAGCATTTGCAAGGCTAAAATCATACGGAGGGAAAATGAATTTATTTGTCCAGCCTTCAAAAGTATTCAATGTGTGTTTTGAAGAAACTGCACTCTCTAAACCACGCATTGCAGTAGTTCCTACAGCACAAATACGACGCTTTTGTAACTTCGCATTGTTTACAATATGTGTTGCTTTCTCATCAATAAACAATTCTTCACTGTCCATTTTATGCTTAGAAAGATCTTCAACTTCTACTGGGTTAAACGTACCAAGACCAACATGCAATGTTAATTCTGCAAAGTCTATTCCCTTAATTTCCAATCTTTTTAATAAGTGCTTAGAAAAGTGCAAACCAGCAGTAGGGGCAGCAACCGCGCCATCATGCTTAGCATAAATAGTTTGATAACGTGACTCATCTTCAGCTTCAACTTCTCTTTTTATATACTTTGGCAAAGGTGTTTCACCCAACTCTCTAAGTTTTCTTCTAAAATCTACATACGCACCGTCATATAAGAAACGTAAAGTTCTACCTCTTGATGTTGTGTTATCAATTACCTCAGCAACTAGAGTTTCATCATCACCAAAATATAATTTATTTCCGATACGTATTTTACGTGCTGGATCCACAAGAACATCCCATAAGCGTTGCTCTTCATTCAATTCGCGCAAAAGAAAAACTTCGATACGTGCTCCAGTTTTTTCTTTATTACCATATAGACGGGCAGGAAATACCTTTGTATTGTTCAGAACCATGACATCACCTTCATCAAAATAATCGATCATGTCTTTGAACATCTTATGTTCAATCTTTCCTGTCTTTCTGTGGATAACCATTAACTTGGACTCATCCCTATTTTCTGAAGGATGTTCCGCCAATAATTCCTGAGGAAGCTCAAAACTAAAATTTGATAATTTCATGTAGCTGATTTTTTAGTGTAGCAAATTGCGGCTGCAAATATACAATCTGAAGATAGGCCTTGTCAAGTAAAACGCTAATTATAATTCTTTTATGGTAAAATGAAGCTGTTTAAGATCATTCCAAAAATCTGGATACGACTTAGAAACCACCTCAGCATCGTTCACAAATAGCGTTGTGCACATGGCCAACGGAGCAAACGCCATAGCCATTCTATGGTCATTATAGGTATCGATGGCAACATCAGTTTTAATAGTCTGTGTAGGTAAAAGAGTTAGTGTTTTATCGGTTACCGAAATAGACGCCCCTAATTTAGAAAGTTCGGTATTTAATGCCTCTAAACGGTCAGTTTCCTTAATTTTCAAAGTATGCAATCCTGTTAAATGACAACCAACCTCTAATCCAAAACAAGTAACTGCAATGGTTTGGGCTATATCTGGTGCATTAGCTAAATCGAATTCATTTTCAACGGAAACCTTTTTAGCTGTCTTCTTTAAGGTGATTGTATTTTGCCCGTACGTAGTTTCAACGCCAAAAGAGGTGTAAATATTAGCGAGCACACTATCACCTTGAAGGCTTTCTTTTTTATATGCGGATAAGGTAATTTCTGTTCCTGGATCTGAAAGTGCACAAATAGAATAAAAATAAGATGCAGAACTCCAATCAGATTCTACCACAAGTGTGGTAGGCGTAACTTTATCTTGAGATGAAACTTTTATTTTATTGCCTTCAAATGAAGTTTTCACCCCTATCTCTTCAAGCAATGCCAATGTCATTTTTATGTAAGGTACCGACGTAATTTTACCAACTAACTCTAATTCTAATCCGTTTTTTAAACTTGGTGCAATCAGTAATAAAGATGAAATATATTGACTACTTACATTAGCAGGCAAACTAACTTTATCTTTAACAATACGCTTCCCTTTAATTTTTATAGGGGGATACCCTTCATTTTGAACGTAAGAGATATCAGCTCCCAATGATTTTAAAGCATCGACCAAAATTTCAATAGGCCTTTCGGTCATTCTTTTAGACCCTGTAAGCACTACTTCTTTCCCTTCTTGTGAAGCAAAATATCCTGTCAAGAAACGCATAGCAGTACCCGCATGATGTATATCTACAGTACCTTTTGCAATTTTTAACCCTTGCTCCATTACTTGAGCATCATCTGAATTTGATAAGTTCTGTATGCTGATTGTTGGAAACAACGCAGCCAAAAGTAGACTACGGTTAGATTCGCTTTTTGAACCTGTTATGGTAATCGTTTCGTTTAAATATTTATTTGATGGGCCAGTTAAGTGAAGTTTCAATACGTATAAAATTAAAAATAGAACGCCAAATATACGGCTATTTCAACTTTTTATTGGCGTGGTGACGGTCATGATCACGCTTTGTTTTTAAATCTAACTTTTTATCGAAAGCTTGTTGTAAATCGATACCTGTTTGGTTCGCCAAACACAACACTACAAACAATACATCGGCTAATTCTTCGCCTAAATCTTTATTCTTATCTGATTCTTTTTCACTCTGCTCACCATAGCGTCGAGCAATAATACGGGCAACCTCGCCCACCTCTTCGGTCAATTGTGCCATATTCGTTAATTCGTTGAAATAACGAACACCATGTTCCTTTATCCAATCATCTACGGCTACTTGTGCATTTTCAATGTTCATTGTTCTAATTCTAAAATTTTTGAATTCTTAAGATAGCATTATATCTTTTCTAAAACTATTAGAGATTGATTTTGTCCATTTACAGCCTCGCTAAAAAGTTGCTTTATTCCTGAATAATAATCATTACTATAATGCGCAGAATTTAATTCAAAACTAAACAGTAAATTGAGGGTACCACTGACATTATCATTTACGCTTAATTTTAACAAACCACCATTATTCGGTAAAGTTAAATTTTTACCCTCAGGTAATGATTTTAATTTATAGCCCTCAGGTAATTTCATGTTAAGTATATATTGGTACTTCATAGGGTAACCAAAGTCTATTGGGTAATTTCGTTCTGTAGAAACAAATGGATTCTTATCAAAAAACTTGACTACAAACGGATTCAAATAAATATGATCACCTTGAAATAGGTTCTCAATTTCAAAAATGAAGCGTTCTGTTAGCTTTTTTTCATCTGAATATTCTAATTTTCTTTCATGTGAAATAATATGAAAATCATCTGAAATTTCCTCCTCTAATTTTTCTAGATATTCTTCTTCTTTTAAAGAGCGTACTAATACATCATGTGAAACCTTTAAGTAACCAATATTAATTAGGTCTAACATTCCTGAAACCTTTTGATCAATAGGGTCGATATTTATTTGAGCTCTAATCATTTTTGCATTAAAACTTTCAGGTACAACATCAAACCAATAACTTTCATTATCAAAATCCATAACCCGACCATAATAATTTAAAGAATGAAAAGGCAACATGCCGAAAGGCATGTTTTTATCTGTGGCATCAAGTAAATAAGATTTTCCTTCAATATCTACCTTTGCTATTATGTAGTTAAAATCATTCATGATAGGATGTGTTTTCTTAGGCAACCCTCTTTTTCTAGTTGCCGTAAGCATCATATCAGATTTTAAGCCCGCAGCATTCAGCAAGTTGATTAATGCGATATTTATTTCTGCTACATTTCCTTTTTTTTCATCGAAGGCTGTTTTTACTTTATTATCACTCCACAACCCATATTCTTCATTCCATGTAAAGTGATTTTTAACAAATTCGTACACATTATGTGCACGTGTTAAATCATCCCCTTCAGTGAGTAATTTTGCCTCTACATTTTTTTCAAAAAAGCTTTTCTTTCGAAGCTGACTACCAATATCTTTATCTGTTTTAAATTCCCTATCTACATCATCCCAAGATTTGGTGTATTTCTCTGTACCGCCATAGAAGCTTTTGTATTCAGATAGTTCGAACTCTACTTTAGACCTATAATTATTAGATGAAAGCATATATTCTTCAGAATCCTTAAACGCTGGCACATCTTTCATTACATACCTAAGCGCCTCGCAGTCACTATCTCTTTTTGTGCCAGGAAACTTAAAACAACCTTTAACGATAATAGCTTCGTTAACATCTAAATTCAAAAACCCGACAAGGCTTCTGTTATAAATCCAATTACCCGGTATTTTAGCCTTGAATTCAGAATATATTTTAGGAATTTCAGATTGAAAATTCCATCCAGTAAAATTGAAGTAAAATGGTGACTGCATCTCGTATTCATACTCCACTATAGAACCTTCTTGCACATTCGGAAAAGTAAATTTAGTGAGTGATCTTTTTTCATTTACTTCTTCCTCAAAAATTTCTGATTTTTTTACATAAATTTTTGACTGATCATTATGCGTTATCGCTTTAACATTTACTAATTTCTCTTTGTTATCTTTTGTTCGATATATAGGAATTTCAACATTTGCATATTCAAAACCCTCCTTTTCTAAAATTTTAATTTTAGCGTGGTATTTAGTTATAAGCCATATATAATTATCTCGAATCTCAAAATAATTATCTCCGTATTCATAAAGATAGACCGCTGATGCTGTTGTATCTTTTTCATATAAAGCAAATACTTTTTCTGATTCTTTGAGTTCGCCAAATGCTACTTTGTCTTGGGCAAAAATAGAAGAAGTACATATTAACAGAATCAGCAGGTATTTAAATTGACCGGTTTTTAGCATTTTTTATTGTTTGAAAATTGTCTTTAAGGAGAAAATGACAAAACGACTATTACTAACCGTATTGTGAAATTTTACAACGAATTAAGAATTCTACTATATTTTTGATAATACTATCTTTTCAGATTGTTTTTGAACAATTTGATTATAAAACTCCTTAATAGAGGTGTAATAAACTGGAGAAAATAGTGCGCTTTTTATTTCTTGAATACTCTGTACTTGAATATTCTTTCCATTTTCTGTCATGTTAAAACTGTAAACACCTTTTCCATCAGGTAACCCTATAGCCAAATTCTCCGGCAGAAATTCTACTTTATAACCATCGGGAATACTTATGCTAAGATTTAATTTTTCAGCAATTGGATAAATAAAATCAATTGGATACTCTCTTTTCTCCATTTTAAAAGGGTTCTCTTTAGTCGCTAAAAATAGTAGTGGATTTATATAAATCTTTTCGCCTATACGCTCAAAACCATCTTCTTTTTTAAAAGAAATTGTTTCTACAATAGAAGTCCCAGGCACGTTTAGATTTTTTGTTTCTAAACTAGAAATCTCGGTAGAGACCAACGATTCTGATTTTTTCTCTTTAATTTCCTCAAAACTCTTAGAACTATTTGCGTTTCTATATTCATACGCTAAATTATCTGTTAAAGTGGTGCGCATATTACCCATTAAAAAACCATCTTCTTGAAATTGAACATTCATGAAAATTGTTTTTGACGAAGAAGTTTTAGGACTAAGATCTATTGAAATAGAGCTGCCATCTTCTCTTATTAAACGTCCATACCAATTTATAGCACGATTTGGCAACTCATTTACACTTAACATTTTATCTGTAGCATCGAGTAAAGTATAATTATCTCCATTTTCGATAGAACTTATTACATAATTAAAACCATTGGTTGTTGGAAATAGTGGAATGCCATGTTTTTTGGTTGACACCAATACAGGATTTGCTTTAAAGCCTGCATACCGTAACATTGAAGTTAACATCAAATTGATATCAGCAACATTCCCTTTTCGCTCTTCATATGACTTTTTAAAACCATTTTCACAACCGACACCGTTATACTGATCCCAAGTCATTCGCTCTTTTAGAAAATGATAAATAGCAGAAACCAGCTCTCCCTTATCTTGATATTTTGAAATAAGAGCATCTATATCATTTTTAAAAATTCTGTCTCTATTTAATTCCCCACCGAAATCATTATATTTATAAATAACATTTGCAACATCTTCCCAAGTTTGGCTGTACATTCTATAACCTTCATTCGGAAATTTTGTTGACTCTAATTCAAAAATGATAGCACTACGGTAATTTTCTATATTATCAGTGAATTGCTCTTCTTTAAGCGCAGGAATATCTTTTGATACTATAGTATAATCTGTCTCAAAATACTCGAGATTACCTCTTTCTATTGCTGAATTTTCACTAGAGCCATTATTTCCAAAACTATTCACAATACGCTCTGTTCTATATTGAAAATTAATCCTTTTCTTCTCTGTCAATTCATCAATTTGAACAGGATAAAACCCTCTTACATTTTTCTTGAAGTTGAAATATTCTGGCATTTCAACTTTTATGTCTACTTGATTAACAGGTATGCCGTACTGAACTACAAATGGTGCAATGTACCCAGTAAAGTCTGAAGCTATCTCATACTCTAAATCGAATACACTACCTTCTCTTACATTAGGCATAGTGATAGATACTTTATCTTCATATTTACTAACATTTGTAGTAAACACACCATCCTTTTTCAAATCATCTGCTATTAATTTATCACCTTGAACATTAAATGTTTTACCATCGACCCCATAAATTTTTTGATTTAAAGCACCATTATTATATAAAGGCACTTCAACGGTTGACCAGCTTAAACCAGCTTTTTTATAAATTTTAATTCTGAGATGAACTTTTCGAGAATAATTAAATCCTTTTTCTGGCTTATAATCATACACCAAACGTTCTTTTTGAAATAGAATGGCAGCATCGGCCTCTACATCTAATTCATGCTGTTTTTGTAAGACTTCTTTTATGTCAACTTTACCAAATTTTACCTCAATATCTTGAGCACAACATAACGTAAAAACAAATAATAAAATGAATGTGAATTTTAATTTCATACTTAAATTTTGATAAATACAATTTTAGAAGCGTCTACCCTTGAAATAGTTTTTCTAAAATTTCGATAGTCGTCGTAAGACGTTTTAGGAAAAATTCCTGATTTTATTAAAAGCTTTCGTTTATAATGTAATATAGATTCTGAAAGTTGCTGAACGCTAACTTCAAATTCACCTTCTCTATATTTTTGATAAGACTACTTTTTCATTCATTTTCTCAATCATTTTATTGTAATACTCCTTAAGACTAGGATAATACTCCGCAGGTATTATGGGATAATTAATTGAGTTTTCAACTTTTAATTGAAGCATCTCACCAGAATTTATAATAGTATAATTAAAACTTCCAATTTCATCAGGTAGTGCTATTGCCATTGATTCTGGCACAAAATCTATTTTATACCCTTTTGGAAGATTTATAGTAGTAGTAGATGTATTTTCAAATGGATAACTAAAATCCATAGGATATTCCCTATTTTCTAATTTAAAAGGATTTTCTTTAACAGCTAAGGATAATAAGGGTGTAAAGTAAATTTTATTTGCAATAATATCTATATCATTTTCGGTGTAAAAATCATAAGACTCAGTGGGTGATTTCTGAAGATCTTTTTGATTTTTTAATTCAAAATTTGTGATATCCATACCCCCATTTGTGTCCTCTAGTTTTCTTAAATAAGTTTCTTCCTCATTTGAGTCGAACGAATTTCTAAAAGACAATGCTTGATGTTGACTAAAGACATTTCTAATCTTCCCTTCAATACTACCATTTTCATTCAAGTAAACATTTTGAAATATTCTTAATGAGCTTTTGACCTCTGGATAAAGTCCAATCACCTTTGATTCACCATCTTTGTAAATTATACGACCCTCCCAATTTAATGCTCTTACAGGTAAAATTCCTGGTAAGCTATTTTGACTGGTAGCATCTAAAAGCAATATAGTTTCATTTAATTTAACACTACTTACTACATAATTATAACCTTCCCTTGTTGGAAAAAGTGGTATCCCATTAAATCTAGTACTTACTAAAACGGGATTTGATTCTAAATTTGCATAACTCAACATTGCAGTTAGCATCAAATTAATTTCAGCTACATTACCGACGCCATTCTGGTATGCTTCTTTAACACCATCTTTTGTATATTTTCCATAATTTTTATTCCATTTAACTTTAGCTTTTACGAACTCAAAAATGACATTTACCTTTTCTTGATCGTCAACAACCCCTATAATTAATTCTTCTAAATCTTTTTTGAAATAATTGTTTTTTTTCAATTCATCGCCAAAACCTGAACTTTTATAAATTGTTTTAACCACATCTTCCCAACTACTCGAAAAGAACTTTTTGGCGGAATTTGGAAATTCAGTATATGACAGTTCATACTTAACTCCGGACCTATAATTAGTCAATTCATTAACATAAGGCTCTTCCTTGAGGGGCTTTATATCATTCATTTCATAGAGAGTAACATTGCTTAGATAATTTATGTTAGACTGCCTTAATGTTGTTTGACCAAGACCTTTACCTACTCCAGTACCGTTTCCTCCTCCAGACGCTACTCTTTCCGAGTAATTTAATGTACGATTGAATTGCTCCTTTTTAGGAATTACTTTTAAAAATCCTTTTATATTTAATCTAAAAACAAAATATTCAGGAGTTTCAAGAATAGCTTCAATTTTTCTGACAGGAATACTATGCTGAAATACAAATTCATCAATATTAGATGTAAAAGGAGAGGTAATGCTATATTTATATTCAATTACCGAACCCTCTTTTACATTTGGCATCGTAAAAGTAGTTTCATTAAGGTTATCTGAAATTTCACCTTCGAATTGACCATCTTTTTTCAATGCAATTTCTTCTACCTTATTACCGATTAAATTATAAGTTTTGGCTTTTATTTTAGATATACTTTCTACCATGCTACCATCCTTATATAATCTTATTTTTTTTGTAGCATATTCAAACCCATCCTTATTATAAATCTTAACACGCTCGTGAACATAAGTAACTAATTTAAAACCAACACCGGATACATAGTCGAAAGATGTTTTTCTATATTTATATAAATATTCAGCAGAAGCAGTGCTGTCAATTGAGCTGAACTTTTCTTCCAATTCTTTCTTTGATACTTTACCATAATCATAATCTTGGGCTACTATCTCTGATGATGTAAAAATTAGAAAAATTATAATATAAAATTTTACTTTAATCATATTACTTGAAATTACTATTAGTATTTATTTTTTTAGGGACTAAATCTTTACTAGTACAATCTGCCTATTATCTGAACTAGCTATTTCCTTTCTAAAATTTCGGTAATTATGGTATTCAGTATTTGGAAAAGTACCAGGCTTAATCAATAACCTTCTTTTGTAGCGTAACTGTGTATCGGATATTTTCTCTAAACTCACCGTATATTCACCAAAATCATTTTCTAAACTAACAGACTTTAAGGAAGATTCTAATTCATAATTTTCTGGAAGATTTATTAGAAAATCATCTTCATCTAAATATCCTCTTTTAATAACTATATCTCGGTTTCTATCTTTAACTCTATCTGGTACAAACTCATTTCTATTTAACATATTTGGTGCAAATAGAATACGTTCTCCTGCTTTTGATAAATAACCGGAAGTATTAAATTCAACCTTTTCAGTGGTCACAATACTATCCTTGTCATTAATAAGTTCATGATTTAGAATATGAACATCATTAACATAGTCCCAATAATGTTTATAATATTTTTCAATATCTTCTTTACTATCATTTGCCAACCCATATTTTTGATTGTATTGTATACCCGTACTTTTAATTTCTACCTGTGCAGTAATTTCAGATTCTTTTACACTTATTTGAGCCTTTGTTGTTTGCTTACTTTGTTCTGCTAGGTATTGTCTAGATTTTACTATTTCACCACCGTTTGGCCCAACTTTTAGCACATATCTATTATCAGTAAATGTTCCTAAAAAATTCGCTGGCACTACTTGACTGGTACACTCTAACCAAATTTCTTCATCAACTAACGGAACATTCAAAAAAGCATGATTTCCTTGTAATGAAGGAAAATCAAAATCTAAGCTTTTCATTTGTGCATCTGCTGATACTATAGTATAATATGAATCTATACCCACAGCTTTTAATAGCGACATCGTATAATTTGTAAGCCCCTTACAATCGCCGTATTTAACCCTATCTACCTCTTTAGCGCTAATAGGCATCCATCCGCCAATACCCATTTGAACACTGATATACCGAGTATTATCTTGAACAAATTGATATACTTTTTTTATTTTTTCTTTCGGATCCTCTATTCCTTTTACTAAACTTTGTATTTTTTGTATGGTTGAAGGATTTAGTTCTCCCCTTTCCACTAAAAGCGAATTATAAATCCAACTACCAAATTCTTTCCAATTAGTTGCATGACCACTTACCCCTTTCAAATTAAAATCTTCTAGAGCTAATTGTACATTAGGTGAAAAATCACCAAATTCTGGGTCAAAATCTTCCGATTCAATGGCTTTTAAATTGCTGCCAACATAGTTAAGTCTACCCTCATTTTCGGTACGCTGAATTTTAAAAGAATCTAAATTGTTATCCTTAAATCTATATTTCATTGCTGAAGGCAAATTCAAAGTGAACTCACTTTTCTCAACACTAATTTTATATCCATCTAAAAAATACCAGCGTGGCATAAATGCGGTATCTGAAGTGGTATACTTTTTATGTAATACAATTGTATAGGGATAATTTACTGGCGTATATCTAAGATATTTCACTCTAGAATCTGAATACAGTGTTCCTTCGCCTGTTGCAGTTTGGTCAATAAAATCTTTTTCTTTGATTTTGTCTATTTCCTTGCCATTGGCATCATATATTAGTGCTTCAAGGTTTTTTATAGAAGATTCTTTATCATAAAAAGCCATTGCATTTACATGTTTTGACCCACTTTCATTTAAAACCGTTACCACTCTTGTTGAAGTAATCTCCATATAATCAGAAAATTTAACTAGAATGCTCATCTGATCTAAACGCACTACGGCATCGGCATTCTTTAAAAGGATAGGATTTATTTTGGAAAAGCTATAATCTTGTGCAAATACAGCATGAGTTGCCGTAAACAATAACAATAAGGGTAATAAGCGCATATAATTTAGTAGGCTGGTTTTTATCCAAACGACAAAAACAGTAGATTTCTTACAAAATGTAGGAAAAATTTACAGAATTCTAAACTTTATTTTTTGAATCCATCAAAATTGTTACCGGACCATCATTCAACAACGCTACCTTCATATCTGCACCAAATACACCAGTACCTACCTTTTTACCAAGTTTCAACTCTAAAGCCTTTACAAAAGCTTCATAGATTGGCACAGCTGTTTCTGGTCTAGCAGCATTTATGTACGAGGGTCTATTTCCTTTCTTAGTAGACGCATGCAGTGTAAATTGACTCACAACAATTACATCGCCTTTACTTTCGAGAAGTGACTTATTCATTACACCTTGGTCATCATTAAAAATACGTAGGTTCACTATTTTATTTGATAACCAGTCAATATCCTCTTGTGAATCTAAATTTTCAATACCTACAAGAATAAGCAGCCCTGACTCTATAGCGCTAATTTGCTTTTCATCTACCGTAACACTAGCCTTGGTAACACGTTGTACAACTACCCTCATTTTTTCTCATCGTGTATATCGACCCTATAATTCTCATCTTCGCCTTTTACCATTTGTAGATAACTTTGATACCTACTCCAAGCTATTTCGCCAGCTTCTAAGGCATCTTTTACGGCACATTTAGGCTCATCTATATGTATGCAGTTATTGAACTTACAGTGCTGCTTTAATTTAAAGAATTCTGGAAAATAATTCCCTATTTCCTCTTTTTCCATATCTACAATACCGAAACCCTTTATACCTGGAGTATCAATAATACGGGCATCAAAGCTTAAATCGAACATTTCAGCAAAGGTGGTGGTATGCTGGCCTTGTAAGTGTTGTTCAGATATCTTTTTTGTCTTAATATCTAACGTAGGTTCTATTGCATTGACCAATGTTGATTTACCTACTCCTGAATGACCTGAAAACATGGAAGTCTTACCTACCATCATCTCTTTAACCGTATCTACATTTTTTCCTGTCACCGCAGAAATACCGAGACAGGTATACCCTATATTACGGTATAGTGCTGCTAAAAATTTTATTTCGTCAGTTTCCTCGGGAGAATATGTATCTACCTTATTAAAAAGAAGAACTGCAGGAATTTCATAGGCTTCTGCAGTAATCAAAAATCGGTCAATAAAAACAGGGTAGGTTGGTGGGTTATTTAACGTAACCAACAAAAAAACCTGATCCAAATTAGCAGCTATAATATGGGTTTGTTTTGAAAGGTTTACCGACTTGCGAATAATGTAATTTTTACGCTTTTCAATTTCATGAATAATACCTATGGTATCATCTCCAATAGTTTCCACTTCAAAGTGAACACGGTCACCCACTGCCACCGGATTTGTACTTTTAATACCCTTAATTCTAAACTTTCCTTTTATTCTACAGTCATAGAAAATATCGTCTTTTGACTTTACCGTATACCAACTACCTGTAGATTTATAAACAATTCCTACCATTTATGTAAAATACCTTCCATTGGTACAAAGTAACTGCTTTCGAAGCGAAAAATACTATAAATTTGATTTGAAACTAGAGCATTTAATATTAACCAATAACTTGAAAATGAAAACTATAAAAAAATTATTGTTATTTATTGTACTTGCGATTACCTCAATCGGCTTCGCACAAGAAACAATTACGAACGAATCTGTAGTACAGATGGTTGAATTAGGTTTTGATGATTATATGATCATCGATAAAATAAACACATCTGATGTAAAATTCGACGCTTCTATTTCTGCCTTAGGTGAAATGAAAAATGCAGGGGTATCTTCTGAAATTTTGTCTTTAATAATGGAAAAGTCAAAACAGAACACAAAATCTAAAACTGGAATTTATTATACTGATGCTAGTGGAGAAGACAAATTGGTTCAGCCAAGTGTATTTTCTGGAGCAAATTCAAATGCTGTAGCACAAAAATTAGTTTCTGGTTTAATCAACTCAAAACAAAAAGCACAGCTACCAAAAACTCAATCTAATAATGTAATTCGTCAAAGTCAGCCTGAGTTTACTTTTATTTTTGACCCTAGTGTTACTGAAGTTGACAATATGCAAAACAACCAAGGTAATGATGCCGGTATTTTTAACTGGTGGTTTAGAATGGCTAGTAACCCGAACGAATTTGTTTTAGTAAAACTTACTGTTCAAGAAAAGAAAAATCTTAGAGAGGTTATCACTGGAAAAAGCAGCTGGATTACTAGTAGTAGTGGTATCGACCCTAAATACGCATTGAACTTTGCAATTGAGGAAATTGAAGGTAACAAATTCAAAGTTACCCCTGATACTTTAGAGCCAGGTGAGTATTGCTTTATTTACCAAGGTGCTGTTCCACAAGGAAGAGATAATCAATCGGTATTCGATTTTTCTATCCAATAAAAGAATGACTTTAATTAGTTAAAACCCGATGTAATTACATCGGGTTTTTTTATGCCTCGTTTATATTCTCGAGGCGTCTACAATTTATACATTTCAAAATTTCAGCATATTTTATACAATTAAACATGTTTTACCGTGTTAATAATTTATAATCATCAAAAAGATGGCCAATTATTAAAAAACCAAAATCATGAAAAAAAGTATTTTTAGTATTTTATTAATTTTTAGTGGTGCTTTAAGTTTAAGTGCTCAGGAGTTTAAAGTAATTACTAGTGTAGAATCTATCGTATCAAGTGGATTAGGACGTTCTAGAATTATAGATGGTAATGAGGAAAAGGATTATTCAGAATTTACTACTACCCAAACAGAAGACGACAATAGCCGTAACAAGTCTAAAAGAGATGAAATTAGAGTCAAAGATTTTGACGAAACTAAGCTCTTGAACTTTTTTAATATTGGAGGTATTCGTTTTCAGAATATTGCAGCCAATGATGCTGTTATAACTTCTAAAATAAATGCTATGGTTGCCGAAGGATGGGAATTAGCATTTGTAACCAGTGCTGTAGAAAGTGATGGCGGCAAAGGTGATTCTTCTGGTATATTTATAACTCGGTATATTTTTAAGAGATAAAAGAATACCAATAAAAAAGCCCGGTCTAATTGACCGGGCTTTTTTTATATAATGCAGTGTAACTTACTTAACCAAATTAATTTCTACACGTCTGTTTTTCTGCCTTCCATCTTTGTACATATTTGTCGCTATAGGTTTACTTTCCCCATACCCTACTGCTGTTAATCTAGAAGGATTAATTCCTCCATTAATTAAAAACTTCAGTACAGCTTGAGCTCTAGACTCAGATAATTTTTGATTCGTTTCTACACTACCAATACTATCTGTATGACCTTCAATTGTAAAATTGGCATTTGGATATTCGTTCAATATGCTAATAATATCTACAAGCACAGGAGTAGATTCATCTTTTATTGACGATTTCCCTGTTGTAAATAAAATAGTTCTAGCATATTCATTCAAAGAATTCTGCACCTCAGCAGTAACTTCTGGCTCTGGACATCCATTTTTTGCCACAGTACCCATTTCGTTAGGGCATTCATCATCTTTATCAAAAATTGAATCACCATCACTATCTGGCCAAGGACAACCTTTGTTCTCAACAGGACCTGCTTCATTGATACAATCATCTTCATTATCCAATAAAGTATCTCCATCGGTATCTACCCATGGGCAACCACCATTTTCTACGGGACCGGCCTCATTTACACATTGGTCCTCATTATCTAAAACCGAATCTCCATCCGTATCTCCCCAAGGACAACCATTGTTCTCAATTGGTCCGAAATCTTTAGGACAACCATCTTCCTTATTTGGTATGCCATCTCCGTCAGAATCTTTAGGTTGGCCATGATATACCGGAATCTTCAATCCTGCATATACATCTGCACCTTTTATTTCGCTTCTCGTAAATGTAGATATCAAAGATCCAGAACCGATATAAAGTGGCCCCGCTCTTAAACCCGCACCTATTTGCATTCCGCTATATTGATAGCTACTTACTGGCAAGTAAAAACTAAACCATTTACTCTCAAAACGAGGTGTCAACGAGATTACATTTGCAGTTCTCATCACATTTTCACCTGGAGAGCGCATTGACAAATCTGTATTAAAATTTAAATAAAAATGATTCTTAATATTCCAATCTGCATTAAAATGAAGTGCAGTTGGCAAACCAGCTTTAATATCTTCACTTACCTGCGTAAACGTATATAAATTTTGCAAATCATTAGAATCTTCGATATTGTCATAATCATCTTGGGTAATCGTATTATTGATATTGTAATTATCAATTAAACCACCTTTATAATTAACCGACCCAACATCGGAAAGCGACAACCCTAGCTTAAGTTTATACTTATTCTTATCCTTCGCAACGGTTTTTTCGCCATCTGTACCCGTAACTACATAATCGGCATAATCAGGTCTCCACTCATAAACAAAACCTAAATCGACTCCAAAACCTTTAGCATTTGGTACTTTGTAATCGTAACCTGTACTATCATAATCATCTGCACGACCATAAGACAAATCGCCTGTAGATTCTAATGTACCAATGGTTGAACTATCTGGTAACGTAGCACCATCCGCATCATAATCTATAGTCACATTTCTACCTGTAACATAAGCATTACCGTAACCTTTTAGATATTTCAACGAAAGACCCCCTTTTAAGAAGTGTTGCTCCTTATTCATCAGCTCTTGAGCATACGTTAGTCCAATTTCTGCCCAGCCATTAGCCGAAGCATAGAAATCACCTTCGTTAACTACAAAATCTTGATTTTCATCAATACTATCATTAAAACTATCAATGCTTTCTCCATTGAATTCATTTCCTGAAACAAAAGTTCTTGCTCTTGTAAATAAGGCTACAGATGACTTCTTACCTACATTGAACATAAATGAAGGCCCTAAAATATCTACAGAACCTGTAAAATTATTATTGCTGGAAAGAGACAGAATAGCATCAGTATTATAATCAAAAGCACTTGATGTCAAATCTGAAAATCCGACTCCAAAGTAATCGTTCGCAAAGAAACCACTTGCACCTATTAAATTAATATCAGTTTTAAAACGTGAATCTGCAATATTTGCCGGGTTGGCAATTACACCATTTACTCCACTATAATTGTCTGTCATGTAACCTATATAAGATTGTGCTTTTACTGATAAGGTTACTATCAGCATAAGGGTAATAAGTAAACATTTTTTCATACTCTAAAGTTTGATTATAAATCGGTTTGTTATAGCCCTAACGACCGACTTTAATTCATATTGTAATTTTGTATATTTTTTCCTACATTATAATTATTGAGCAAAAAAAAACATCCGTGTAACACAGATGTTTTTTCTAAAAAGTTAAGCAGAATTTACCCGTTCACTATTTTCTCTTGGTGACGAATAGACTCTTGGTGAATAGCTTTAAACATACGAAGAATGAATTCTTCGCTTAGCCCTTTGCTTTCTCCTTCAAGAATCATTGCTCCTAAAATTTCGTTCCAACGTGTGCTTTGCAATACCGCAACGTTCTTCTCTTTTTTAAGCTCACCGATAGCATCTGAAGTTTTCATACGCTTACCTAAAGTTTCGATTAATTGATTATCGAAAATATCAATATTCGCTCTTAGGTTGTTTAATTTCGAATTGTATTCAGCCTCGGTGTTATCTTCTTTACGAATTTTCAAATCTCTCATAATCTGAACTAACTTAGATGGCGTTACTTGTTGAGCAGCATCGCTCCATGCATTATCTGGATCATGATGAGTTTCAATCATCAAACCGTCAAAATTAAGATCTAGAGCAGTTTGTGAAACATCAAAAATCATTTCTCTATTTCCGGTAATGTGCGATGGATCGTTGATTATAGGTAAATCTGGAAACTTAGTTTGTAAATCTATCGCCATTTGCCATTCTGGAATATTTCTATATTTCGTTTTCTCATAGGTTGAGAAACCTCTATGAATTACCCCTAAATTTTTAATATCTGCAGTAGCCAAACGCTCAACAGCTCCTAACCATAAAGCCAAATCTGGATTCACCGGATTCTTTACCAATACAATTTTATCAGTTCCTTTTAATGCATCTGCAATTTCTTGAACGATAAACGGACTCACAGTTGATCTTGCACCAATCCATAATAAATCGATATCGTGCTCTAAAGCTAATTCTACGTGCGCGCGGTTTGCTACTTCAGTAGCTGTTTTCATGCCTGTTTCAGCCTTAACTTTTTGAAGCCATTTAAGGCCCAATGCGCCTACACCTTCAAAATTTCCTGGGCGAGTACGGGGTTTCCAAATACCTGCTCTGTAATAATTTACATCGGTATCTTTAAGAGAGTTTGCTATTCCTAGAACTTGCTCCTCTGTTTCCGCACTACATGGCCCTGCTATTACTAGTGGATGGTCTAGTTTTAAATCATCCAACCATGTTCTCATTTGTTTTGAATTTTCCATTTTAATTATTCTATTTCTTGTTTAACGGTATTCCTTTTAATATTCCTTTTATCTTATTGGTATTATTCATTTCATTATAAATACCCTCGTAATCGTCTTGCAGCAGTAATTCTTTAAATGCTGTAAGATTTTGTATGTACTCGTCTAATGTTTCGACCACATTCTCTTTATTCTGCTTAAAAATAGGGGTCCACATTGCTGGTGAACTTTTTGCTAAACGCACCGTACTTTCAAATCCACTGCCCGCCATATCAAAAATATCACGTTCGTTTTTCTCTTTCTCAATTACGGTCTTACCCAACATAAAAGCACTTATATGCGATAAATGAGAGACGTATGCGATATGCTTGTCATGCGCTTCAGGGTTCATATAGCGAATACGCATACCTATCGTTTGAAAAATTTGCAAAGCTTTTTCTTGTAACTTAAAAGCAGTCAACTCAACCTCACAGATTATATTCGTTTTATCTCTGAACAAATCATTTACTGCTGCCGAAGGACCAGAAAATTCTGTTCCTGAGATTGGGTGGCAAGCTAAAAAATTTCTTCTCTTCGGATGATTTTCTAAAGTTCTACAGATTAACGATTTCGTTGACCCAACATCAAAAACCACACAATCTTCATGTACGGAATCTAATATTTTCGGAAGCTCGGTTACCATTACATCTACTGGGATACTCACAATCACCATATCTGCCAATTGCAAATCTTGATAAGTTGCGTTCTTATCGATAATTCCTAAGTCTTTGGCTTCTGCCAAATGTGTGGCATTAGAATCTATACCGTAAACGGTAACATCTTCTTGCGTAGACTTTATGTCTTTTGCTAAAGAACCTCCAATTAAACCTATACCGATTACGAATACATTCATCAAACTAAAATCTTGCGATTGCCTCTTTTATTTTATCTTCTGTGATACAAAGTGAAAAGCGAATATACCCTTCGCCATTGCTGCCAAAAATGGTTCCTGGTGTTATGAATAAATCCTTTTCATATAATATATCATCAATAAACTCTTCGGATGCTATACTGCCTTCAGGTAATTTTGCCCAAACAAACATACCTACAGCCTTTCTATCATAAGTACACCCAAGCGTGTCTGCCAATTGAAAAATCAATTCTCTACGTGCACTATACACCTTGTTCAATTCAACGAACCAATCATCACTACTTTCTAAGGCTGCAATGGCGCCTTTTTGAATTCCGTAAAACATACCCGAATCCATATTACTCTTCACCTTTAAAATAGCATTAATGTGGTCTTCGCCACCTAGAACGAAACCTACACGCCAACCAGCCATGTTAAATGTTTTGCTCAACGAATTCAATTCTAAACACACTTCTTTCGCATTAGGCATGCTTAAAATACTTGCTGGTTTTGTATTCAGCACAAAACTATATGGATTGTCATTTACTAACAAAATATCGTGCTTTTTGGCAAAGGCAACAATTTTCACAAATTGTTCTTTAGTTGCCGTAGCACCAGTTGGCATATGCGGATAACTCAACCACATAATTTTAACTTTAGACAAATCTTGCTTCTCCAATTCTTCTAAATCTGGAAACCAACCATTATCAGCGGTTAAATCATAGTACTTAGGTACAGCCCCAACCAAATTAGTTACTGATGTATATGTTGGATATCCCGGATTCGGAATCAATACCTCATCACCTGCATTTAAAAACGCAAGACTAATATGCATAATACCCTCTTTAGACCCCATTAACGGGAGAATTTCGGTGGTAGGATTTGCCGTTACGCCAAATTTCTTATTATAAAAAATTGCTATAGCCTCTCTCAATTGTGGTAAGCCTTGGTAGCTTTGATATTGATGTGCCCCAGCGTCAAATACAGAATCTTGTATTGCTTTCAATACATGCTCTGAAGGAGTCAAATCTGGACTCCCAATTCCCATATTTATGATAGGTTTACCTTGCGCCATTAAGCCACGTACTTCTCTCAACTTTTTTGAGAAGTAGTATTCCTGCACGGTATTTAACCTATCGGCCGTTCGTATCATTGTCTAACATTTTTATATTCACCCAAAACCTTAAAATCTTCTGACATGATGTTCAATAGACTTTTTGCCTTTGTAAAATCTGCAAAATCGTTAAAAGTCACATCCACAAAAAAGGCATATTTCCAAGGTGTTTCTATAACTGGCAATGATTGTATTTTAGTTAAATTTAATCTACAATCGCTCATAACATTAAGTACTGCGGCTAAACTTCCCCTTTTATGGTCGGTAATAAACCGAATGGAAGCCTTCGTTATTTCTGCCTCTGGCAACGCAGCCTTTTTTGTTTGTACAATGATAAAACGGGTTGCATTATTTTTAATAGTCTGTATGTCGTTTGCTACGATGTCCAAACCATATAATTCTGCCGCAACCTTTGGTGCAATGGCTGCTACATGAGCTAATTTTTGTTCTTGAATACGTTTAGCCGTTTCAGCAGTATCAACATCTTCTACCAATTTAATATGCGGGTATTGTCTAAAATATTCCTTGCATTGCAACAATGCCATAGGATGTGAACTTACTTCAGAAATATCTGAAATTTTCTGTCCTTTCAGCATCATTAAATTATGATGAATATTTAAATAATACTCCCCAATAATATGCAAGTTATTATGGTTGACAAGAGCATAATTCGGTATAATTGATCCGGCAATAGAATTCTCAATAGCCATTACCCCTTGGTCTGCTTCATTTGACAATAACTTATCTACCAACTCATCGAAAGAAAAACATTCGACAAGCTCTATTTCATCACCAAAACAATCTTTAGCTACTTGATGATGATTCGAACCTTTAATTCCTTGTATGGCTATTTTTAAACTCACTTTTACTCAATTAATTTCAAAAAAAAAGTTCCGATATATATCGGAACTTAATTCTACTTTATTTTTAAAATATGCTAGAACAGTCCCGTACCTCTCTTAAAAAAGAAGTAAAAATAAAAACCGTTCCAGAAATATTGTTTTGTCATTGTGCTTGTAAACTTTGGCTAAAGTAGTAATTATATTTAAAAATGGTAGTTTTAGGTATTATTTTTTTGAAAATTTCAATTTCTGTTTCAAATACTGATGCTTTTGTGTTAAATATCTAAAATTATCACCACTTGATTGCTAAACCAAGTCCTGCTTTATTACCAATAGGTTCTAACCTTAATGTTGTTTTTCTATCAAACTGTTTGTTATAGGATAGGATAGCTCGCCTTCTAGATTTATTTGCACTATTCAAAAAAATAACTCCAACAATCGCTGCACCTAAACCGCCTGCCATTGGCCCTATGGCATTTTTAGCTTTATCACGGCCTGTCAATAAAGGGTCATCGTTTAATAATTCTGACACCCCCCAAAACACACCTACAAATTCACCTACCAACGCTACACCTGCCACTATATCTTTGGTATCCGCTTTTTTCCATTGCGTGTATACCTCCTCGTTTTTCGAAAAAAGGTCTTTAACTTCTTTTTTTGTTATTTTTTGGTCATCTTGATAATATTCCATGCTCCACATTCCTGCAAAAGACGTTATCTCTTGCGCTATGGTTTTCGTAATTACGACAACAAACAAGACCAAAAAAAAATTTATTTTTAAAGAATTCATAGTTTTCATTTTTATCTAAAGTAGAAAATAAATTAGAGATTACTATTAAAAATAATCTCCCATAAATCTATTGAGAAATACCTGAACTCGGTTGAAAGTAAAACGGAATAGTCCAATTATATGCCTTCACATCTCCTAAAGTTTTAGTTACCTCAATTGTATTTTTTCCTTTTCGTAATAGTTCTTTATCGATAAAACCAACCATACCAAACTGCTCTGAAGTCTGATGATTTTTCTTAAGAAAATCAACATTTACGGTGGCACCATTTACCTTAATCTTATGGTATTTTTGGTAACAATCTAAATAAAATTTACGCGCAAGAATTTTATTGTCTACCATATCTAGTTGTTCATCATCGACATATTCTCCACAGGTTTTATCTTGATAATTACGTTCATTATTGAAAATGGGAATAAATAATTTAACTGTCTTTCCTTCAATAATATCGGACTGAATTTGCGGAGTTACCAAAAAGGAATTTTCTGGATTTTGGTCATAATAATAGCTTAGATGCATTTGATCCGCATAGTGGACATCTTGTTGAATTAAATAGAAAATGTTAGTATCATTCACTTTAACATTTGCAACACACATTCCTGAAACAAAAAATAATAATATTAAAGCAACTAAAGATTTCTTCTTCTTAAAATTAGAACCAAAGACCATTGAAACTTGTAGTAGGTTTTTATACAACGGACCATAAGTCACCATTGTTGCTAATTTCACTACCTTAAATAACCAAGTCTGAATAGCTACATTATTTTTAAACTGTTTTAGATTCCCTACAATTCCGAAAATAGTTTGAACTACTACCAATAAACCAATCAATGCTACAGGAGCTAGAATCACATAAGCATTCACGTAAGCTGACAACAAATTATAAATGAGCATATAGATGCTCATTGAAACCGCTAAATACGCGTAAATAAGTAATATGGTAAAGGCCGCAGAAAAAATAACACTACACAACTCATCTACTTTTTGAATTGTTTCTTCTTGTCTTGGTAAAATTCCTAATATTTTTTCAGTGTAGATTTTAGAATAAGCACTATCCTCTAAACCGTAGTCTGGAAAAACCGAATTCAGACCTACTAAACCAATCCAATATGCCCGTAAAAAAAAGTGAATAACAAACATTGAAACCAAAATACTGACGGCCAATAACCCCATAAAGACTATAAAATAACCATACTTATATTGCTCAATAGGCAAAAGTTCAATGTACCTATTTGTAACCCATTCTACCAGCGCGAACAATTGAAATGTACCGAATATGGCAATAGCCGAAACGAGTAATTCTGCTTCCCAGCTTTCTTCTTTTAGACGCTGTAACCATTTTAAGGTCTTTTTATGTTCTAAAGCTTCGTTGGTTTCCGTTGGTTGACTCATTGTGTATTCAATATCTCATTGGTTGGTGAGACTAATATACCCTTTCTTGAACTACTTCAAAAGTCGCAGAAACTTTAGGCGTCGTGCTCATTAAAAAAAACAATCAACAACCATAGCCAGCTCTTCCTGTACTTTAGGGTCTGTACAATTTATTAAAATGGAAAATACGAGTTGTTGTTCAGGGTATACAAAGAAATTCGAATACCCACCTACACCATTGCCTATATGCCCAAAGAATTTTCTTCCTTTAGCATCTTCACTCACCTGCCATCCCAAGCCATAGTAAGTAGATTTTCCATTGACCTCTTGAGCAGTCAGAAACTGATTTCGAACTTCATCAATCAATAGTTCTTTATCTAAATAGGCTTGGCCTAATTTAGCCACATCTTCTGATGTAGCGAGGTAACCCCCAGCAGCTAATTTATAGAAATTATTTACTGGAATTGCCTTTCTAAAACTAGCTGTAACCTTCGTGTAAAATGTTGTTGTACATAGTTTTTCTTGGGTAGAATACACTCCTTTAACATCTATATTACTTTGCCTTCTATTGCGCTCAGGATTACCTATCGGAACCAAGGTATTTGTCATGCCCAACGGATTCAATACTTTTTCTTGAACATAATCCTCAAAAGGAATTCCACTTACTTCTTGCATGGCTACAGATAGCATTACCCAATCAAAACTATTGTAAGAATAGCCTTTACCTGGTACAAACAACAATGGGTCATTTTTGAATACCTCTAAACTATCCTTTATACTGAAAGGCATATTCAATCCGTATTCCTTGCCTCTGTATCCTCTAATACCAGCTGTGTGACTCGCTAATTGTCGAATAGTAAAATCATACGTTTTTTTAGGAAAATCAGGAACATAGGTATAAAATGATTCATCTAAGTTAACTATCCCATCTTGCACCATACAACCCAAAGCTGTAGCTGCTATAGGTTTTGATACACTGGCAATTCTAAAAATTGTTTGTTGAGGATTTACGATTAATTTACCTTCTATATCTGAATAACCATATCCTTTTTGAAAAATGGTTTTTCCTTCTTTTAATACAGTAATGGCAAGTCCAGGTACTTTATTCAACTTTATTAAATCTTGTAGTAAGAAATCTGCTTTTATTAAACCTGATAGCTCTGGGTCATCCCCTAAAACTCGTTTAGCAGCAAATACATTTTTTAGGTATCTAAGTATGGGATTCATTCCACAAAAATAAGTCTGCCATTATACAACTGCTCAACGTTAACCTCAGCCGGTCTGTTATAACTTAAAACATCACCTGTACCTCTAAGCACTCCCGAAATTTTTAATTGCGGATTAATAAGTACATCGTTCGAGCCTCTATGATTAATATTTACATTTTGAGCTACTAACTCTTCTGCCTCTATTCTAGAATCGCCGGCTGCTATGTTGATATTAAACGTTTCTACATTTCCCCTTAAATTGAAATAGGCTATTCCGTTAACTGTTATTCCTAAGGATGAAACATTTAGATTTAAATTAAACTCACCATCTGTAGTCACTGCTTCAGGCACCGCAAAACTTTCAGACAAAAGGCTTAAGCTCTCGTAGCTTAAAACGCCATCACTTCGAATCGGATATCCCGTACTACTACGTATTTCGGTCAAATTTGAAGTAGTAACATACACAATGGTTGTACCGTAATCTCGCACATAATTACAATCGTTGGTATCTGTTAGTAATAAACGGCCATCTTCAACAACGGCATCAACTTCATTACGTAAATTTTTTCCCGTTTCAATTTGAACTTTTTGTGTAGGACCTTGCTTTATGACCAAGGTTACATTTTCGAAGACCGTAATTTTAGTAAACTCTTGCACATCAACTTCTTCTCTTATAATTTCTCCAGTGTCTTGAAAACAGTCTGATGCATTTTCAGAGTTACATGAGATAGAAATTGTACATAATAAAATTACAAACAGAATGAGAACGAGACCTCGACTGCGCTCGACTACACTGCTAACTATCCCATTATTTCTTATTTCTGACATCTTATAATCTTATCCCTATTCCGAATTCAACTGCTTCTGCTTTTGCCCCATGCGATTTTAAGGTTATCGCCCCATAGACTTTATCACCAAAATAACGTTTAAGACCCATTCTATTATACATACGCCCCTCAAAATCGAAAGGATAATAAACATAATAACCTAATTGAGAAATAATAGACATTTGATTGATGAACAGTTCATGACCTACAAATACCCCTACTCGCTTAAAATCATCATCTGCCGATACATTATTTTCAGGAAATGCGATACTTTGATAACGAATCAATTCTTTCAAGAAATTTGAGAAATATACATCTGATCCCACTTGAATGGCACTTTTTCGCCCTAAGCGTTTGTCTGCATACGCAGAAAGTACCACAAAACCATATTGACCTGAATCTATGACATCACTTTCATTCAAACCGGTACGTAATGCAAAATTATATCGTAAAGGCTCTGTGACCTTTTCCTTTTCTCTGTGGATATACTCAATTTCAGTACCACCGTCAAGGTCATATACCAATCCTGCATTGAACGCCATGGTATTTGTCGATGTATTAGGTGCTCTAAAATTGGCGTTAGAATAGTGAATTAGGGAAATACCTGCTTTAAAACCTAATCCTTTAAAAATGTTCTCTTTATGATAATTGAACATTAAATAGGTAGAACTCAACAAATCGGATCCATAGGCATTATTCCTAAAATTGGTTGTTTTTTCATATGGATTACTTGTGTAAGCAATTCCTTGACCTACCCTTAGTTGTATATTTCGTTTAAAAAAATAAAAATTATAATGGGCATATAAGCTATAGTTCTTTCCTAATGTCGCATTATTCATATCCTGATAAATGAATGAAAAACCCAAATCAGGATAATTATATAACTCTTCCCAGTCTTTAAATCCGAACGTTTTACGATTATAGCTCAAAATCACTCCACCAGGATGTGCTTCTATTAAATGTGAAATATCTGGATTATGTAGAATAATCGATCCGTAGAATTGATTGGCATCTAGCGTGTATTTCTTAAGCTCCTTTGTTTCTTGTGAAAAACAAAAGGTAAAAGAAAAAAGTAGGAATAAAAGAAACTTAAAATTCATTGAAAGCAAAAATAGATATTAGTATTAAGTAGAGCGTACTTAGTATTAAGTTCTTTTTATGGTTTAATTTTCAACCATTAGCACTATCTACTTTGTACTGCTTACCCGATACTTTTTTTAAACTAAAAAAGCTCTTTTGCGATTGCCTTAATATTATCTGATTTTCCCATTGAATAATAATGTAAAACAGGCACACCAGCTGCTTTCAACTCTTTCGATTGTTGAATGGCCCATTCTATACCAACATCACGAACATCTTTATTTGAAGCACAACCATCTACCGCATCAATTAAATCTTGAGGAAGGTCTATTCTAAAAACTTGAGGTAATAACTGTAAATGTCGTTTAACAGCAATAGGTTTAATACCTGGTATAATTGGTACTGTAATCCCAATTTTCTTCGCAGCTTCAACAAATTCAAAATATTTCTGGTTGTCAAAAAACATCTGTGTAACTACATAATCGGCACCAGCATCAACTTTTTCTTTTAACCGTTTTAAATCTGATTGTAAAGAAGGTGATTCTAAATGTTTCTCTGGGTAACCTGCCACACCAATACAGAATTCACTTGAGTGGTCGCTCTCTATTGATTCATGTAAATATTTACCCTTATTTAAATCTTGAATCTGCTTCACCAAATCAATTGCAAAAGGGTGCCCGCCATCGGTAGGTTCAAAATATTTTTGCTCACTTCGTGCATCTCCCCGCAACGCCATTACATTCTCAATACCTAGGTAGTGACAATCAACTAACATGTATTCAGTTTCCTCTTTGGTGAATCCGCCACAAATTACATGTGGTACTGTATCTACATTATATTTATGTTGAATAGCCGCACAAATACCAACTGTACCAGGTCGCATACGTGTTGTTTTTTTATCTAAAAGGCCCTCTTTCTGTATATATATTGTCTCTTCCCTAGATGTAGTTACATCAATAAACGGAGGTTTAAACTCCATCAATGGGTCTATATTATTATACAATTCCTGTATATTTCTACCCTTTACCGGTGGTACTATTTCAAAAGTAAATAGGGTCTTTCCTTGCGCGTTTGTAATATGGTCTGTTACTTTCATTCTAATTAAGTTGGTCGTTTTACATGTAATCGACTTTACTTCTAAACTTTTATTTATTCCTTTTTTGGGCGTTACCTAAAGGTCGGGCTTTACGCTATATTTTTTCTATATCTAAATCTTATTTTCATTTTGGCAAACATGAGTAAAAATAGAAAAAGATACCGCTACTATCCCTAACGCATATTAAGCATCTACAATATTTGGAGACAACCATCTCGCAGCTTTTTCGAAATCAATTCCCTTTCTTTCCGCAAAATCTTTTACCTGGTCTTCTTTAATTTTACCTAATCCGAAATAGCGTGCTTCGGGGTTTCCAAAATAATACCCACTAACCGATGCCGCAGGCCACATCGCCAAACTATCAGTTAGTTCTACACCGATTGCTTCCTTAACTTTTAAAACGTCCCAAATAGTCAACTTTTCTAAATGATCCGGACAAGCAGGATACCCTGGTGCAGGGCGAATACCTTTGTACGACTCCTTAATTAAATCCTCATTGCTCAAATCTTCATTTGATGCATAACCCCAGTGTTTAGTTCTCACTTGCTTATGTAAATACTCTGCAAAAGCTTCTGCCAAACGATCCGCCAAAGCTTTTACCAAAATGGAGTTGTAATCATCTAAATTCTTTTCATATTGCCCTGCTAGTTCGGCGGTACCGAAACCGGTTGACACACAAAAACAGCCTATATAATCTTGCTTTCCACTTTCTTTAGGTGCTATAAAATCTGCCAGGGCATAATCAGCAACCCCTTCTCTTTTCTGTAATTGTTGACGTAAAGTTCTAAACTTGAAGTTCTCTTTCTCTCGCCCTTCGACAGCACTCAACGAGACATTGATATCATCTTCATTAATGGTATTAGCAGGGAACAGTCCAAAAATTCCTTTTGCCTTTAATTGCTTCTCTCTAATAATCTGCTTCAACATTTCTTGTGCATCGGCAAATAATTCGGTTGCTTGAGCTCCTACCACATCATCGGTCAATATTGCAGGATATTTACCATGCAATTCCCAGCTTCTAAAAAACGGAGTCCAATCGATATAGGGGACCAGTAGATTTAAATCTAAATCTTCAATGACCTGAATTCCTAATTGGTTAGGCTTAAAGATTTCACTTTTGTCCCAATCAATCTTAAACTTATTTCTGCGTGCCGCAGCAATAGTTTTATATGTTTTACTTGAAGAACGGTTTAAAAACTTTACTCTAAAAACATCGTAATCATCCTTAATGCTCTTTTTATATCCGACAGAAGTTTCCTTCTGAAGCAAATCTCCTACCACGGTTACTGCTCTAGAGGCATCGTTCACATGAACTACAGCCTCTTTGTACTGTGTGTCAATCTTTACTGCCGTATGTGCTTTACTTGTAGTTGCGCCACCAATCAATAACGGAATTTTAAAATTCTTACGTTCCATCTCCTTAGCTAAATGCACCATCTCATCCAAAGAAGGGGTAATTAATCCGCTAAGTCCTATAATATCTACATTATGTTCAATGGCTGCTGCTATTATTTTTTCTGGCGGCACCATAACACCTAAATCTACAATCTCATAATTATTACACGCTAGAACAACACCCACAATATTCTTACCTATATCATGAACATCTCCTTTTACGGTTGCCATTAAAATTTTACCTGCATTATCAGAGTCTCCTTCTTGCGGGTTCAATAATTTTTCTTCTTCAATATACGGCAACAAATACGCCACGGCCTTTTTCATAACCCTCGCAGATTTCACTACCTGAGGTAAGAACATTTTTCCACTGCCAAATAAATCTCCAACAACATTCATACCGGTCATCAAATTCCCTTCAATAACCTGTATTGGTTTATCTGCTGCCTGCCTGGCTTCCTCAACATCTTCAACGATATATTGGTCAATACCTTTTACTAAGGCACGTGTAATTCTATTTTGTAAAGGCTCTTCTCGCCATGATAAATCAATCTTACTTTCTTTTGTTTTACCAACAACCGATTCTGCAAAATCGAGTAAGCGTTCGGTAGCATCGTCTCTTCTATTTAAAATAACATCTTCTACACGCTCTAATAAATCTTTAGGTATATCATCATAAACCTCTAACATACTTGGGTTCACTATACCCATATTCATACCAGCCTTAATAGCGTGATATAAGAATACCGAATGCATAGCTTCACGAACAGGGTTATTACCCCTAAAGGAAAAAGAAACATTACTTACCCCACCACTTACACTTGCATGAGGAAGATTTTCTCGCACCCACTTTGTTGCTCTAATAAAGTCAATGGCATTTAACTTATGCTCATCCATCCCTGTAGCAACAGGGAAAATATTAAGATCAAAGATGATATCCTCTGGCGCAAAATTCACTTTGTTCACCAAAACGTCATATGACCGTTTGGCAATTTCTATTCTACGTTCATAATTATCTGCTTGCCCAACCTCATCAAAAGCCATTACAATTACAGCGGCACCATATCTTTTTATCAATTTGGCCTGATGTAGGAACTGCTCTTCACCTTCCTTTAAACTAATGGAATTCACTACACATTTTCCTTGAACTACTTGTAAACCAGCCTCTATAATTTCCCATTTAGAACTATCAATCATAATAGGAACTCGAGAAATATCGGGTTCGGCAATAACCAAGTTTAAAAACTTAACCATAGCCTCTTTACCATCAATAAGACCATCATCCATGTTAATGTCGATAATCTGCGCTCCATTTTCCACCTGCTCCCTTGCTACAACCAAAGCTTCTTCAAATTTCTCTTCTTTAATTAATCGAAGAAACATTTTAGAGCCAGCAACATTGGTACGTTCACCAACATTAATAAAATTCGTTTCAGGGGTTACAACCAATGGCTCTAGACCTGATAATTTCAGGTATTTAGTTGCTGGTTGCTGGTTGCTAGTTGTTGGTATTTTAGACCTATTGCTCATTTAATCTGTATCACTTTTTAAAATAATTGATAAATCCATTTATCAATTTCTTACAGCTAATAATTCTCTTATTAATAGCTTCAAAATCCTCACTCTCAATATAATTTAAATCAAGGGCTATATAAAGTTGAGTTTCCAACTCATACAATGAACCTCTTGAAATATGCAAAAACTGTATCGTGTCTGCCGCTGTCCTTCTTCCGCAACCTTCAGCTATATTTGAAGGTATAGATACAGCACATCGTCTAAGTTGGTTGCTGAGTCCGTAAGTCTCTTCTTTTGGAAATGACTTTGTAAAAGAATAAATATCCTTTACCAGAATTCGTGATTCCTTCCAAACATCTAATTCCGTATATACTTTCATAGTTTTACTATCTTTTTCCAACAACGACCAACCAACAACCAACAACTAAAATTGTCGCGGAGCAAAATTTTCTACCATCTTCGCTATCGCAGAAATATGCTCTGGTGTGGTACCACAACAGCCACCTACGATATTCACCAATCCTTTTTCTACATATTCCCTAATTTGTTCTGCCATTTGATCCGGAGTCTCATCATATTCACCAAAAGCATTCGGCAAACCAGCATTTGGGTGAGCAGAAACTGCATGTTCGCTTTTCGTTGCCAATACTTCTAAATGCGGCACCAATTGACTAGCACCTAATGCACAATTAAAGCCAACGGATAAAATTGGAATATGAGAAATTGATATTAAAAATGCTTCAGCAGTTTGCCCAGATAATGTTCTGCCCGATGCATCAGTAATGGTTCCACTTACCATGATAGGAACATCTATATTACGTTCTTCCTTTACTTCTTCGATAGCAAATAATGCAGCTTTAGCATTTAAGGTATCGAATATGGTTTCAACGAGCAGTAAATCTGAACCACCATCTAACAATGCTTCAACTTGTTGCTTGTAGGCAATTCTTAATTCGTCAAAAGAAATTGCTCTGTAGCCAGGATCATTTACATCTGGTGACATGCTAGCCGTTTTATTGGTTGGGCCAATACTACCCGCTACAAAACGAGGTTTATTAGGTTCCCTTTTAGAGAATTCATCTGCAACCATTTTAGCGATACGGGCTGACTCATAATTTAGCTCATACACCAAATCTTCCATATAATAATCTGCCATGGCAATGGTTGTACCTGAAAAAGTATTGGTCTCAACAATATCTGCACCTGCTGCAAAATACTTACGATGAACATCTGCAATGGCTTCAGGCTGTGTTAAAGACAATAAGTCATTGTTACCCTGCAAAGGGTGTTCCCAATCTTTAAAGCGTTCTCCTCTAAAATCTTCTTCTGTAAATTTATAGCGTTGTAACATCGTGCCCATTGCACCATCTAAAACTAAAATTCTTTCTTTTAAAATTTCCTTTATATCCTTCATTTTACGCTGTAAAAAGTTCTACACTCATTAAAATTATTACGATACCAAGTAAGGAAAGGATAGGGAAGTGTACTTTCTTGAGTTATCTGTCCTAAATAAAAGGATAGAATGTAGCACCTTCTTATCCTATAGGGAAAGGGTTGCCAAGGTTTCATAGGGTCTAGTCCCTCCGCCTTTCTTGATAACGTTTCAATCTATTTATGAACGATTTACAAAGAAACGGTACTACCCGTTCAAATCCAAAAAAATCCATATACTTTTTAGATTAATGAATTTTAGTTATTCGTCATGAAAAACCTCTAAAACATTTAAGAATTAGAGGTTTCTATTATACTATTATGTTCTTATGCAATACTTTGTACGACTTCTTTTTTAGCTTCTTTTTTAGAGCCGTCAAATCCTTCAACACCACCGACGGTAGTATATTTCATAACAAAACGTTTTCCAGGATTAATTTGTTGATAGGCAAACTGGCACATTATTGCCGCTTCATGAAAACCTGAAAGAATTAATTTTAATTTTCCCTCATAGGTATTTACATCACCAATTGCATAAACTCCAGATATATTTGTCTGGTAATCTTTTGCATTATTTACCTTAATTGCATTCTTCTCTATATCTAATCCCCATCCACCAATTGGTCCTAATTTAGGAGAAAGTCCGAATAAGGGAATAAAATGGTCAACTTCTAAATAGGTATCTTCTTTTTCTTTATCGGTATGTTTAAGCACTACCGCTTCTAAATGGTCTTTACCGTACAACTCCTTAACTTCTGCTTTAGTCACTAATTTAATCTTACCCAATTTGGCAAGTTCAGATGCTTTTTCAACGGAGTCTAAAGCTCCCCTAAACTCATCTCTTCTATGCACTAACGTAACTTCTGAAGCTACATCGGATAAGAAAATTGCCCAGTCTAAGGCAGAATCACCACCACCAGCAATAACTACTTTTTTATCTCGGTACACTTCAGGGTCTTTAATCATATAAGAAACTCCAATATCTTCAAAATTTACTATGTTGGATATTGGTGGCTTTCTTGGCTCAAAAGAACCCAATCCTCCTGCGATTACTACGACAGGTGCATTATGTCGTGTTCCTTTATTTGTAGTGACTACGAATGAACCATCTTCTAATTTATCTAAGGTCTCAGCTCTTTCACCCAATGTAAAACCAGGTTCAAATGGCTTAATCTGTTCCATAAGATTATCTACCAATGTACCTGCTAAAATTTCTGGAAATGCCGGAATATCATAAATAGGTTTCTTAGGATAAATTTCTGAACACTGACCACCTGGCTGTGGCAAGGCATCTATTAAATGCGTTTTCAATTTTAATAATCCTGCTTCAAACACCGTAAATAATCCGGTTGGTCCCGCTCCTATTATGAGCATATCTGTTTTAATCATAATTCTCTTTTAGTACTGCGTAGCTGTTATAGAGTTTTCAAAAATCATCTCCTTATCGCTACACTTTATTATATTTTAATCTTATAACTCAATAATCAAACTCTTATCTATTTAATGTTTCAAGCGTATTGAACCCAACATTACTAATGTCAACTGAATACTTTAGTTTTGCTTCTATCAAAGCTTCTCGATGTTTCACCACCTCACCTATAATTATTATTGCGGGATTAGATAATTCTTCTTTCTCCACTATCTCAATAATAGATTCAATGGTACCTATACCTACCTTCTCATTTTCACGAGTTCCGTTTTGTATAATTGCGATAGGCATGCCTGACCTGCCTTCGCCTTTAAACAACTCAACTATTTGGGGTAGTTTAGACATCCCCATAAGAATTACTACAGTAGCACTACTTTTAGCTGCCAGAGCAACATCTGTTGATAGTTTATGTTCTTTTGTTGTACCTGTAATTACCCAAAAACTTTCTGATGCTCCTCGTTTTGTTACTGGAATATTTTGATATGCCGGTACGCTTAAACTAGAGGAAATACCAGGTACCATGGCTACTTCTAAACCATACGATGCTGCATATTCCATTTCTTCAGATCCACGACCAAAAACAAATGGATCTCCACCTTTTAACCGAACCACATGTCCGTGAGATTTTGCTCTACTTACAATAAGTTCATTGATTTGTTCTTGCTGATATGCATAACACCCTTTGCGTTTGCCGACGAAGATTAATTCGGCATTCTTAGCATATTGCAAAAGCTCTTCATTCACCAAAGCATCATACAACACTACATCTGCATTCTCTAAAGCTTTTATGGCTTTTAGGGTGATGAGTTCTATATCGCCAGGACCTGCACCAACAACAGTTAACCTCCCTTTTTTTTGCGAGGGAGTGCCAACTATTGAATTGATTGTTTTTTGATTGGATAAGTTTTTGATGTACATATTATACTTCAGCTAATTCTTGTTGTCTAAATCTCGCAACAGTTTCTAAAAATGACTTTGCATCACTCAAATAGGATGCTGCAAAAGCTTTTGTAGGCTCTTTTTTATTTAATTGAAGTACCATTTTTTCAAATCCGACAGCAACCGTAATTCTGCCGTCAGCTACAAATTTCTCATCGAAATCTTTTATGATACTTGAATGGGTATTCACTTTCGTATTCTCTGACGTTAACATCGCTTTCGCAGAATTTACCATAGAAGAATATGCGTGGTAGATACTTGCCGACCATTTTTCTGCATCGAACATATCTTGTGCGTTTTGTATTTTCTCTTCACTTTCGAAAAGCAGGGTTGCAATCAAATCAATTACAACTCCGGCACATTCACCAACACCAATTGCCTTCTCATATCGTTCTGAGTTTCCCCAGTCGATAAAATCTTCTGCCGTTAAATCATCAACCGATGATAATGGAGTTAGAAATTCATAGAAATACATTTGACCTTTTTCAGCGTAGTAATCTGGGAATGATAAATCGCCGCCATTTGCATCAAAATCATTCAATATTAAACGTAATGCTTCCGGACCTCTTTTACTTGGTACCTTAACAACTTTGTCAGCAAATCTTCCTTGTCCGTTACCATCAGTACTTCCACCTAGTAATACTTGAAGTGCAGGTGCCACTAATTTATCTTTTGTACGAACAGACATTCCTTGAAAACCAATATTGGCCATGTTATGTTGACCACATGCATTCATACATCCACTAATTTTTATAACAACGTCTTCGTTATTGATATAATCTGGATATTCTGTTTTGATAACACGTTCTAATTCTTCTGCTATACCCGTACTACTTGAAATACCTAAATTACAGGTATCTGTACCTGGGCAAGCTGTAATATCTATTGCCTTATTATAACCAGCTTCCGTGAAACCTAGCTTTTTCAGTTCCGTAAAGAATAATTCAATATTTTCTTCCTTTACGAAAGGAATTAGAATATTTTGACGTAGCGATAATCTTAATTCTCCTGCTGCATATTTCTGCACCAAATTCGCCAATAAGCGTGCTTTATCAGTATAAAAATCACCTAATAAAACTTTTATACCGATAGCAACATAACCTGGTTGTTTCTGTGGTACTACATTGGTTGATTTCCACTGCTCAAATTCTTTCTGATTAGAAACTTCTACTTTAGGAACTTCTAATTGTGAAATTTTTATTTTCGGATATTCTTCTGGATTAATTGGAAAAGTATCAAAAGGCACAGCTGTTTTCTCTGCTGCCAATAATTCTTTGAATCCGTCTAATCCTAAATCTTTCAACAAGAACTTCATTCTTGCCTTTGCTCTACTCTTACGCTCACCGTAACGGTCAAAAACTCTAATAACCGTTTCCATTAATGGAATAATTTGATCCGCTGGTAAAAAGCTATATAACTCATCTGCATGTCTTGGCTGAGAACCTAATCCGCCACCAAGCATTACTTTAAAACCTGGCTCTCCATTTTCAAGCTTAGCAATAAAACCCAAATCGTGCATGTATGAAAGTCCGGTATCGGCATCACTTGCAGAGAAAGAAACCTTGAACTTACGTCCCATTTCTTGACTCACAGGATTTCTTAAGAAATACTGGAATAATGCATGTGCATAAGGAGAAACATCAAAAGGTTCATCTACATCTATACCTGCAGTTTCACTAGCCGTTACATTACGTACTGTATTACCACATGCTTCTCTTAATGTTATTTCATCCTTTTCCAATTCTGACCACAACTCTGGAGTCCTGTTCAAATCCACATAGTGAATCTGTATATCTTGACGCGTAGTAATGTGTAACCTACCTGTAGAATACTCGTCCGATACATCACAAATACGAAGCAATTGCTTAGAAGTCACCTTACCGTATGGTAATTTTATACGAATCATTTGAACCCCTTCTTGACGCTGACCGTATACTCCACGAGCCAAACGTAGGCTTCTAAATTTCTCCTCATCTAATTTGCCGCCATGGAACTCATGAATCTTCCGCTCTAATTGAAGAATATCTTTTGCAACTACCTGATTTTCTATTTCTGTTCTAAAACTCTGCATCGTTCGGTATTAGGTTTTCAGTAAAAAGTACTGAGAAAAATTATTACTATATTTTGCCTATAGATTTTATAGACTTAATAAAAACAGTCAATATTAAAATTGACCTTTTTATTTAACTAATGAATCCCGCTCCAACGGTACTATTCGACTTCGTATCTATTAAAATAAACGAACCGTTAGTTCTGTGATTCTTAAATTGATCATAGAAAATTGGCTTATTCAAACGGAAACTTACTTGAGCAATATCATTCATGCCTAACGAATCTGTTTCAGTATCAATACCTGAATAATCTGGCGCTATTTTATGATGAACTTGTTCAACCTTTGCCAATACTTTATTGACACCATGTTGTACAATATACTTGTTACCAGCCGCCAAAGGCAAAGAATCCATCCAAGAAATAGTGGCCTTAAATTGCTTTTCTACCGTTGGCATATCGCCAACTTTAACTAACATGTCGCCACGACTTAAATTAATTTCATCATCTAATGTTATCGTTACCGAAGACCTTCTAGATGCTGTTTTATATTTTTTATCGTGAAAATAAATATCTTTTATTGTAGATCGTGTTTGCGACGGAAGTGCTACTACCTCATCACCTACACTTAACTCACCACCATAAACTTTACCGGCGAATCCTCTAAAATCATGATGCTCATCTGTCTTAGGGCGAATTACATATTGCACTGGAAAACGTGGTGTACCAACGTTGAAAATATCTTTTCTATCTAATGCTTCAAAATGTTCTAGTAAAGATTGCCCTTTGTACCACGGTGTCTTATTTGAACGGTTTACTACGTTATCCCCTTTTAATGCACTTACAGGAATAAATGTTATTTTTTGATCTTGATAATCGCGCTTCGCCATCAATTCTTCAAAATCGGCTTTTATCGCATTATATTTCTCTTCAGAATAATCGACCAAATCCATTTTATTAATTGCCACTACCACATCTTTAATGCGTAATAAATTATTAATAAAAAAGTGTCTGTTTGTTTGTTCAATCACACCTTTTCTAGCATCGATTAATATAATCGCTGCCTGTGAAGTAGAGGCACCCGTAACCATGTTACGTGTATATTCTACATGCCCAGGGGTATCCGCAATAATGTAACTTTTCTTTGCCGTAGAGAAATAAATATGGGCAACATCTATAGTAATCCCCTGCTCGCGTTCCGCCACCAAACCATCTGTTGCTAAAGAGAAATCTAAATAATCATACCCCTTTTGCTTACTGGTTTTTTCAATTGCCTCTAACTTATCGCTGGTTAGTGATTTTGTATCATACAGTATTCTTCCTATCAAGGTACTTTTACCGTCATCTACACTACCTGCTGTTGCTATTTTTAGTACTTCCATTTTTTTTAGTTTTCGGTTTGCAGTTACAGTTTGCAGTTCCTATTATTTTAAAATTGCTTCCTGTTACTGAATACTGCCTATTTTTAAAAGTATCCTTGTTGTTTTCTTTTCTCCATTGCTGCCTCAGAACGCTTGTCATCTATGCGTGCTCCACGTTCTGAAATAGAAGAATTTCTAATTTCCTCTACTACTTTATCTATAGTTTCGGCATCTGAAAGTACTGCGGCAGTACATGACATATCACCTACTGTACGGAAACGAATTAAACGTTCTTCTACAACCTCATCCTCTTCTCTAAAAACAATGCCATCTTCCGCAGACCAAATCATACCATCTCTTAAGAAAGTTTTACGTTTGTGCGCGAAGTAAATTGAAGGAATTTCAAAACCTTCCTCTTTGATGTAGGACCAAACATCTAATTCTGTCCAGTTAGATATTGGAAAAACTCTAACGTTCTGACCCAATTCTATTTGACCGTTCAACATGTCAAATAACTCTGGGCGTTGGTTACGCTCATCCCATTGACCAAAATCATCTCTCACCGAGAAAATACGTTCTTTAGCACGTGCTTTTTCTTCGTCTCTACGTGCACCACCAATACAGGCATCAAATTTAAATTCTTCAATAGCATCCAACAACGTGGTTGTCTGCAAGCTATTTCTACTTGAATATCTACCTGACTCTTCTTTTACTTTACCTTGATCAATCGAGTCTTGTACATTACGAACAATAAGCTCTAACCCTAATTCCTCTACCAATCTATCTCTAAACTCTATAGTCTCTGGAAAGTTATGCCCGGTATCAATATGCATTAAAGGGAAAGGAATTTTCGATGGCCAAAATGCTTTTTGCGCCAAACGAACCAATGTAATAGAATCTTTACCACCTGAAAACAAAAGAACAGGCTTCTCAAACTGAGCAGCTACTTCTCTTATAATATAAATAGCTTCATTCTCAAGCGCATTTATATGGGAGGTATCTTTTAAAAGTTTTTGGGATGGTATTACTTCCAATTCCGTGCTTGTATTAATCATTATGCTTTTTTAGATAAATTATCTTTAATTCTTTTCTTCCCTTGTATTAACTATGCAATCCACATTCTCTATTTTCTAACACCTTTGTTGGGTCAAAATAGTTATGTTCGTTAGGAAGATTATATTTCTTTAAATAGGAATCTAGTTGTGTATCGTTCCAATGGTAAAACGGACTCACCTTTAAAACACCATCTTTGCTTAGACTTAAAATATCTAAACTATCTCGGTGTGCGGTTTGACCTTTTCTAAGGTTAGTAAACCAAACATCTGGTTTAAAATCCGCCATTGCTCTTTTAAAAGGCTCTAACTTCACTTGTTCAGTAAATTCTGCATGTCGAGAATCATCAATTTGAGGAATTCCCATTATAGCATCTCTATGCGCCGTTGTTTGTCTAGGCACATATAGTTTTACGTTTAAATTTAATTTGCCAATTAATTCTTCTGCGTGCTTATAGGTCTTTGGTGTATTATAACCTGTATCACACCAAATAACAGGAATATCATTTCTAACCCCAGAAACAGCATGTAAAATCGCCACCTCATATGGTCTAAAATTAGTCGTAACTAAAGGGGTTTGCGCATGTTTTACGGCCCAGGAAATAATTTCTTCTGGCGGAATACCTTTAAACTGTATGTTTAACTTATGAACTTGTGCTTCTGTTATTGCCATAATCCTATCCTTTATTATTTACCCCACTTTACTAAATTCCAAATTCGTTCATGAAAAAAGTATAGTACCATTTTCGTGACAAAATCAATGGATGCAATAGAAGCTGCAAGTGATATTTTACCGGTTAATAAATACGATATAACCAATGTATCTAACGTACCTATCACCCTCCAGCTAAATGCCTTAGCTATGCTTCGTAAAGGTTTCTCAGAAGTTTTATCTTCTTCATAGGTCGTTTTAGACTCTTTTTTATTTAAAATAAGCTGATCTGCAATCATCTTCTATTTCAATTTTATTACCCTACTAATTTAATAGAGTTTTCAAAAATAGAATTTATTTTTAAAGTAGGTAGCATTAAATCTCGAAAAAAATCAATTACCCTATAGATTTAGTAGATTATTAACAAATAGGAATGAAAATTTGATTATTCGCAATAATATGTTTCTTAAAAGCAGATAGATTAAATAGTAATTATTAAGATATAATATCTCTTAGCGTATTATGTCGATACACCTCTAACGTACTATCACGCACCTGAAGCATCAATTTATGAACAGAACAAGTTTGTTCATCAGGGCAGTCATCACAAGTTTCGTAGAAATTCAAACTCACACAAGGCACCATAGAAATTGGACCTTCTAAGACACGCATAACATCGGTCATTGAAATCTCTTCTGGAGATTTTAATAAATAATAGCCTCCGCCCTTTCCTTTTTTAGAACCTAAAAAACCTGTCTTTTTAAGACTTAAAAGAATACTTTCCAGAAATTTTTGAGATATGTTCTCCTTCTCAGCAATTTCTGAAATCTGTACAGGCTTTTTATCTTTCTGTAAAGCTAAATAAGCAAGGGCCTTTAACCCGTATTTTGTCTTTTTGGAGAGCATGATGCTAAGATAGCCAAATAAAAAAATATTGCTAAAATACTTTATGACACAATTTCACCGTTAACATTATTCAAGCAAAAACAATTCATGAAAAAATTATTCTTATTATCTATTTTCACAGTATTTACCCTTGTATTCTCATCATGTTCTAAAGATGAAGATGGTGTGTCTAATGCAAGCGAATCAAAAATTACTGGTTCTTGGAATTTAACAGCTTTAGAAACGAACGATGGAACATCTGACACGAATTTTGATGGAACTTCTATCCCTACCACTTTCGATGCCATAGGTAAGGATTTTAACACTGTGGTCACCTTTTCAGAAGAACCTCAAGTCGTAACAAGTGAAGGGTCTTACACTACTGTATTAACTACTACCGTATTGGGCGAAACTTCTACACAAGAAGAAGAGGGTGAAGACTTTTTTCAATCTGATGAATGGAGACTGGATGGTAATATCCTATACTTTGGAACTGGCGAGGAAGAAATAGGCCTAACCATTACAGAACTTACAGACTCTAAAATGTCTCTGAGATATAAATTGGATGAAACTATAGAGGTATTTGGAGCAACAACAAGTGTTAGTGCTACCTACAATATGACATTGACAAAGTAATTTACTTTTAATGATAAGAAAAGAGCCCAGCTAATACTGGGCTTTTTTTATGCTTTAAATTGAGTTTAACCCAATGCCTGTTCAATATCAGATATAATATCATCGATATGCTCTAGCCCTACAGATATACGCACCATTCCATCAGATATACCTACCGCTGTTCGTTCTTCAACGCTTAATTTACTATGTGTTGTTGATGCCGGATGGGTAACTATAGTTCTTGAATCACCCAAGTTGGCCGAAAGGGATAATAATTTAATGGAATCGAAAAATTCCCTACCAGCTTCTAATCCTCCTTTTACCTCAAAAGCTACAACACAGCCACCAGCCTTCATTTGCTTTATGGCTATTTCGTATTTAGGATGCGATTTTAGAAATGGATATTTCACCCAGTTTATTTTTGTACTCCCTTCTAAGAATTCAGCTAGTTTTAATGCATTTTCACAATGTCTATCTACGCGTACCGCCAAAGTTTCTAAGCTTTTTGAAAGTACCCATGCATTAAAAGGTGATAATGCCGGACCAGTAATTCGAGAAAAACGATAGACTTTATCCATCAACTCAGCACTACCCACAGTAATTCCTGCCAATACCCTACCCTGTCCATCCATCAACTTAGTACCTGAATGGATTACCAAATCGGCACCGAATTTTATAGGTTGCTGTAAATAAGGTGTAGCGAAACAATTATCTATAATTAAAATAAGATTGTTTCTTTTAGCAATCTTACCTAATTCTTCCAAATCCAAAACATCTACTCCTGGGTTCGTAGGCGTTTCCGCATACAGTATTTTAGTATTCGGAGTTATAAGACTTTCAATAGCATCAAGCTCGTCAATCTTAAAATACGAGTGACTAATATTCCATTTTGGAAAGAAATTATTAAACAATGAATGTGTAGACCCAAAAATACTTCTTGCAGATAAGATATGGTCTCCACTATTTAGCAATGCTGCCAATGTTGAAAAAACGGCTGCCATACCTGACGCAAATGCGAATCCGTTTTCAGCACCTTCCATTTGGCATACTTTTTCTATAAATTCTGATGAATTCGGATTCGAGTATCTCGAATAAATATTACGTTCCTTTTCCTCTGCAAAAGAAGCCCGCATATCTTCCGCATCTTCAAATACAAAACTCGAAGTCAAATACAAAGGAACAGAATGCTCCAAATTCTCACTTCGTTTTAACTGCATGCGTATGGCATTTGTCTCAAACTTATTATTGTTCTCTTTCATTTTTTAAATCTATTCTCAATTACCTATACCTTATCTAGAACCTTGTACTTTTACCCTTTAACTTTAGATTACCCTTTCTCAGCAATTCTCAAAATATCACCAAAAACACCTCTTGCCGTAACTGCTGCACCAGCGCCGGCACCTTGAATAACAAGTGGATTCTCACCATACGATTCCGTGTATATTTCTATGATAGAATCTGAACCTTTCACTTGCCCCAGCGCACTCTCTTTTGGTACGGATATCAATTTCACATCTAGTACTCCTTTCTCCTTTTGTAGATTTCCATGTAAATCACCTACATAACGTAATACATGATTAGGCTTTTGGTTCTTCTTTATTTCATTGAACTTGGCATCCAAGACTTCTAAATGTTCTAAAAAGAAATCAACATCACCTTCTTGTAACCTCTTCGGAATAAGGTTATCAATATGAATATCTGAAAACTCATTATGCAAATCGAGTTCACGAGCTAGTATCAATAATTTACGCCCTACGTCGTTACCAGATAAATCTTCCCTTGGGTCTGGTTCAGTAAACCCTTTTAACATTGCATCTTTCAAAATAGAAGAAAATGGCACATCTACTTCAGAGAATGTATTGAATATATAACTTAATGAACCTGAAAACACCCCTTTGATTCTGGTGATATTTTCTCCGGATAAATGCAATAATTTAATTGTATCTATTAGCGGAAGACCCGCACCTACATTGGTTTCATACAAATATTGCTTTTGGTTCTTCTGCAATTCTTCACGCAACAATTGATAAAAATCGTAGCGCAATGTGTTCGCTATTTTATTGGAGGATACAATATCAAAACCATGTTCTACGAAATCAAAATAATTGGCTACAAAATCTTGACTTGCCGTATTATCTATTACAATTAGATTCTCTAAATGATGACGCTTTGCAAAATCGAAAACATCTTGAATTTGATATGCCTTACCTTTTTGTTTTAGATTCTGTTTCCAATTTTTAGTGATTCCCTTTTCATTCAGTAAAATCTTTTTAGAATTGGCGATACCAAATACTCTAAGGTCTAATTTTTTACGCTCCTTAATTGTTTTGGTAGACTTCAATATTTGGTCTATCAATGTACCACCAACATTACCGTGCCCGAAAATAAGCACATTGATTTTTTTGCTGATACCAAAAATTTGACCGTGCATAACATTAACTGCCTTGTGCAAATCAGCTTTCTTAACGACCAAACTTACATTCTTGCCCGAAACTGTATTATTGAACAATAAAGGAACAATTTGATTTTTGATTAGCGCATTGAACGGATTATGAAACGTACTTAAATCTTGACCAACAATAGATATGATAGATACATCATCCATCACAGTAATCATATTAACATCTTTCGACTCAAAATCATTACTAAATTCATTTTCTAAGGCCAATTTAGCTCTCTTCGCTTTATCTTTCTTCACCACCAATCCGATTCCTCTTTCCGAAGAACCTTGAGATATAATACTAACACTAATATTACTAGATTCAAGTGCCTTAAATATTCTCGCATCAATACCGACCTTACCTAATAGTCCACGGCCTTCGATATTAATCATCGCTACATCTTCAATCACAGAAAGTGATTTAATACCTTCTTTACTGGACTTGGCACTGATCAAAGTACCTTCATTATCATCATTGTACGTATTCAAAATACGTAAAGGAATATTCTTTTCTATGAGCGGAATAATGGTTTTAGCGTGTAAAATGGTTGCCCCAAAATTTGCCAGCTCATTTGCTTCGGCATAGGAAAGATTTGCCAGCTTTTTCGCTTCTGGCACATAATCAGGATTAGCAGTATAAATACCATCAACGTGCGTATAGTTCTGTAATTCTTCGGCATCTAAGAAGTTCGCTAATAATGCTGCAGAATAGTTACTTCCATTTCTACCCAATGTAGTTGTTTCACCATCTAATGTCGAAGAAATAAATCCCGTAACAACTGCCACAGTATCTTTCGGAATTTCTGCAAATTTCAACAAGACCTTTTCTTTCGATTCAGCCTCCAAAACCTTAGCATCGCCGAACGAATTATCTGTTTTAATAACATCTCGCGTATCTACCATTTTGGCTTTTACACCTTTCCCTATCAATAATTTGGTCACCAGTTTCGCAGATATCAATTCACCATACGCCAATACCTCGTCTTTAATTTTGGCACTATAATCACCTAACAACGAAACACCTTCATACAACTTCGCCAAGCCTTTAAACTCTGCTGATAAGCTGACATTAGAATAGGTATGCTTTTGGTATTTTTCTAACGCTTCAAAATCAGTTTTATAATCTTTTCCATTAGCTGCTTTTTCAAGAATATCTTCTAGCTGGTCAGTTGCTTTTTCTCTAGCGGATAGCACAATTGCAATATTCTCATCATTAGTCACTTTTTTCTTAACGATACCTAATACGCGTTCAAGTCCTTCCCCATTGCTTAACGACTTTCCGCCAAACTTCAAAATTTTAATTTTCTTGATATTGCCGTTGGTATTAAAAATACTCGTCAGCAATTTTTCCATCTGGTCGAATTCAATCAAAAAGGCATCATGCCCATGTAAAGATTGTACCTCGCCATAAGTTACATTACTCTTAGCTTGTGCCAATTGTTTGAAGGTGTCTTTATTTTCTTGTGCCGTAAAGAACATATCTGAATCCACACCAATAATATGAATATTGGTATTACTGTTCTGTAGATTACTAAAATTCTGTTCTCCATCTCGGGTTACATCAATGGTTTTCAATAACTGGTTCATCAGCTTATATGCCGACAATTGAAATCGTTCTTGAAGCCTATCGCCATGATGCATTAACCAGCTTTCTACATTGAAAACCTTTAGCTCTTCATTAGTACTTCTTTTGAAACGCTCTTTGAAAGATGCCGGTGTTCTATAGCATAACATGGCATGCATACGGGCATCATGGACTGGTTGTTTTGAGTTCACCAAAAACTGTTCTTGTATTTGGCAGTTGGCAATTAACCAATCGGTAGATTTCCAATCGGATGCTACCGGTATTAAATGTTCGGTTAAGTTTGGCTTAACTGCTGCCATTTCCCAAGCAATACCACCACCTAACGAACCTCCAATAATGGCAAATAATCGTTCGATTTTTAGTTGCTCTAATCCTAGTATAAAAAGTCTCGCCACGTCACCGGCAACAAAATCTTTATAATTTTCAATTACAAATTTGTCATGACCGTTACCCGGAATGTTGAACGCGAGAATAGTGTATTTCTGAGTGTCAATACATTTTTCTTCTCCGATAAGTGCAGACCACCAACCATCTTCTCCGGTTACATTTGAATTTCCCGTAAGGGCATGATTCACCAAAATAATGGGTGCCGAATGTAATTCTTTCCCGAATACTTGATAGGACAACTGTATATCTTGAGTCGTACCGCTTAGGGTCTTATATTTTTGAATTTGTAATTTATATAGCATCCGTAGAAAAAATTACTAGTATGTTTTGATTGGCGGAAAAAAGTGATAATTTCCTTTTCTCCACCAATGTCAACTTATTATATAAAAATAAATAGAATTATTAAAGGCTTTCGAATGCCTGTGCCAAATCTGATTTTAAATCCTCGATGTCCTCTAAACCAACAGACAATCGAATTAAATCTTGACCAACCCCTGCACTAGCCTGTTGTTCAGCATTTAGTTGTTGATGTGTTGTACTAGACGGATGAATAATCAATGATTTGGTATCACCAATATTCGCTAACAATGAAAATATTTTGGTGGCATCTGTTACTTTTTTAGCAGCTTCAAAGCCTCCTTTTACCCCAAAGGTAACCAATCCACTCTGCCCTTTTGGTAAGTATTCTTTAGCTAAAGCATTATATTTATTGCTTTTAAGACCTGGATAGTTTACCCACGCCACTTCTTCCCTACTTTCTAACCACGTTGCCAATTCTAATGCATTTGCACTGTGTTGCTTAATACGAACCGGTAAAGTTTCTAAACCTTGTATGATTTGAAATGCGTTAAATGGACTCAATGCACCACCGAAATCACGTAATCCTTCCAATATCAATTTAAATGTAAAGGCCGCAGCACCTAATGCTTCACTGTATACCAGGCCGTGATATCCCGCAGATGGCTCTGTAAACTCTGGGAATTTTCCGTTGGTCCAATCGAATGTACCGGCATCGATAATAGCACCACCTAAAGAAGTTCCTTGTCCGCCAATATATTTTGTAAGAGAATGTATTACTAAGTTAGCACCATGCTCAATCGGATTCAATAAAGCTGGTGTAGCTACGGTGTTATCTACGATAAAAGGAACTCCCGCAGCTTTCGATTCTTTAGAAATCGCTTTTAAATCCAATACATCTAATTTCGGATTCCCTAAAGACTCCACAAAAAATGCCCTTGTATTATCTTGTACGGCATCTTTAAAATTTTTAGCATCAGATGCATCTACGAACGTAGTTGTAATGCCAAATCTAGGTAGGGTAACATTCAATAAGTTGAACGTACCTCCATATAAACTGCTCGATGCCACAATATGGTCACCTGCTTTTAATAAAGTCAATAATCCTGTAGAAATTGCTGCGGTACCCGAAGCGAATACCACCGCGCCAATACCACCTTCTACAGCGGCTAATCTATCTTGTAGAATTTGGTTTGTTGGGTTGTTCAAACGGGTGTAAATAAAACCAAGTTCTTTTAATGAAAAAAGATTGGCAGCATGATCCGTATCTTTAAATACATAGGATGATGTCTGGTAAATTGGAACAGCTCTAGTTCCACCATTGGTAGTTGTGTCGTGCCCTGCGTGTAATGCGTTTGTTGCTAATTTGTAATCACTCATGATTTTGTTTTTTTAATACTATTTAAATTGATTAAAAAAGCCAAACCCTATCCAACCGACGTTGCGGGTAGGTAAAATCAAAAAAGTTATAAGAAAGTAATATCGAAAAAAATCGATTACTGTTATCCTTCCCGTAAGGGTAGAATGTAGCACCTTCTTTGTGTGGAACAAAGGGTTGCCAAGGTTTCAAAGGGTCTAATCCCTCCACCTTTCTTGATAACTATTCAATATGTGTTTGAACTTTGAAGTACAAATATAAGGGCAGGGATTTTTAAAAACCTAATGATTTTTAAAAATTTAAATAAAATAACAAGTTGTGTATTTTAAAGGTGTATTTATAACTAAAAATGTAATTATTTGCTCAATTTAGCTGGTTTATTGTCGATTCGTTAGAGAAACCACTCGACTTGGAGTGGTTCTCGATACCTACCCTTCGGCAAGCAGACATTTCACATTATTAAGAAAAAAATAAAATGAAGCACTCGAACCGACATAGCCTTATTTAATCATGCCTGCACTCTTGTACTTATCGATGTATTTTTGGTCTTGCTCTGGCGAATCTTTGTACAGTTTTCGCATATCCTTTAATTCTTTCTTGAGTTTT
>TARA_R110002074_G_scaffold57232_1_pt1 | contig 57572 bp, 56 predicted proteins | sample TARA_R110002074 | Tara Oceans TARA_R110002074 (sample SAMEA4397215) | marine metagenome | biome: Polar Biome; feature: [MIX] marine epipelagic wind mixed layer (ENVO:01000061); material: water (ENVO:00002006), including particulate matter (ENVO:01000060) such as... | depth 10-100 m
ACTTAACATTGATGGTGAAAATCAGCCGTTATGCTGAGGTCTCTACCTATCAACTATGAACAGGCATGATGTCAATGATTATCATTTGTTGCCTACATGAACGTAGGTTAAAGAGAGATAGCAGAAGCGGCAGCTTAACCGGTTCTTTTATTGTTTACAATTCAATAAATTTAGTGTAGATATTATTTAGGGATAAAACTAACTACAAGGAGATTGATTATGATTAGTTGGGCGCTCACATTTTTAATTATCGCCATTATAGCTGGTGTACTGGGTCTTAGCGGTGTCGCAGGTGCGGCCACCAATATTGCCTGGATATTATTTGTTGTTGGTATTGTTTTAGCCATTATTTTTATGGTTACTGGACGTAGACCTAATATTTAGTTGGGCTTATTGATGAACGGTCTTAAAATTGCGTGGCGAATGTATTCTTAGATACCACTCAGTTTTTTAATAAATCTACTTAAATTAAACAAATCACGAGAGGATACGATGAAAATACTACCCATGTTCGCCATTGTTTTAGCTATTTTATTCAGCATTGCAATTGCTGGCTGTGAACAAGACGGCCCTGCAGAAAGAACCGGTGAAAAAATCGACTCAGCTATAGAAAATACAGGTGAAGCTATCGAAGACGCTGGAGACAAACTAGAAGATACCGCGCGTTAGTGATAAATAGAGGACTTTAGACCAGTCATTTGTCGGTATTAACCTTTTTCAGCAGCTCGGCAGGTCAATTTAAAGAACACGGAAGGCGTTTAGGGCTATGAAGTACTGATAAATGCCTGTTCAATTAAGCCCCATTTGCAAAGAAGTCAGCACCTCCTTTTGGAAAGATATGATCGCTGCCGCAAAGTAAGCAGTGTTTGACACCATAGTCAATTGTTAGCTACCGCAGGCAAGCCGTATTCTCTCTGCAGGAACACGCAGCTGCTTAATTAAGTAGTGTTTAAATGAGTCTTCGTAAGACTGCTCATCAACGGCTTTTTGCATACAAAGCAACCAGGCGTCACTTTCCTCTACGCCAATCGACAAATGCTTGTGCGCCGCAGGAATGTTAATGCCACCAAAATTTTCTGAATATAATTTTGGGCCACCCAGCCAACCTGACAAAAAGTAGGTTAGTTTTTTTCTCGATTCGGATAAGTCATGCTGGTGCATGGCGCGTATCTTTTTTGCCTCAGGCTGACTTTCCATAAAACCATAGAACGAATCGACCAATGTAGTTAGACCCGTCAATCCACCTGCCGCTTTATAGGAGCCATCACCAACACCATAGTGACTACTGTCAACATTCATACAACTTCCAACCCTTTATACTGTAGTTAATACCTAAATTCAGCGGTATGGGAGCCGCTGCACTCAATTAAAGTTAAACACCTTATCAAAAAATTACACCAACACTTGCCGTGTATTAGCAATATAGAAATGCACTTGATGCTCAATGTCGGCATCAACCATCACCTCTGGACGGCGGCCATTTGGGCAGGCCATACGCGGTGTTGTGCCAAACAGGCAGCAAATTAACGGGCGCTCCTCGTACACGGTGCAACCCTTAGAGCCTAGGTGTACGCAATTAAGGTCATTTAATGCGGCGTCATGTTCGGCGTCAGTTTTTACCGGTAGCCGAGACATTTCTTCCGAAGACGTCGTTACCGGGCCGCAGCAATCATGACAACCTGCCACACAGTCAAACGACGGAATGCGCTCGCGCAGCCGTTCGACAATGTCTCGGTTATTGTTCATTTATATCCACCCTGTATTCAGCCCGCTGACTTTATTGTGCACATCTAATCACAAGGCCTTGACGGTGTCTTCTTCGCTTACCCTAATTTAACCAGTATAACCCGTTTAAGCTCTTTGGTTATACAGGTTTTACGCTTCACCGGTCCCTTTACTATCTCCAGTCACAGGGATGTTAGCTGCAGGAGATTGGTTGCAAACAATTTTTTTGGCAAAAGCCGCCTTGAGTAGGTATTTAAAGGTTAATATTGACTTCGGCGGCTCCGCTAAACTTATCACTTTGAAAAACGCTACTGCAAACGGCTTATCGTAACCTGACAGGTCCATAAATTTGCCATTCAACCATTTTGCCAATCGATAGCCCATCGGGCGTTTACCGCGTGTTTGAGGGTAGCGAAAATCCTCAACAGTAATGGCATCCCAGGCTGCATCAACAAATTTTGCAGCGCCCTTAAAAAAAGGTAGCGCAAAACCGTCCATGTTGCCGTTTTCCACGCATTTACGCAGACAGACATCCAAGTATTCTGCTTCTTTAGACGCCACCGTCATGCCTTGACCGTAAATTGGGTTTAAGCTGCAGATAGCATCACCCAATACGACATATTGTTGCGGAAACTTTTGTAGCGCCTCATATCGGTGGCGCAAATAGGTCGCGTAGCCGTATTTTTTTGCCTCGCCAAGCGGCTGCAAGTCTTTCACTGTTTCATAAATATCCGGAAAACGGTGATCCTTGAGATAGGCCAAAAAGCCTGGCCAGTCGGTTGGCGCATGATCTTTATGGTAACCCTGGGCAGTTACCATCCAGCGACCCTCTTCAATACAAAAAATGCCTCCACCGCGAGTACTATTCGGAATATCTTGGGTGGTATATAGCATGCTCCAGTCACGCTGATAACCAGCCGGTTCCTCGACCAGAAAAGTGACATAGCCAACATCCACACCAATCATGACGGAGGCTGGCGCTGCAAAACCCAGTTGCTCCAGCCAGGTGGATGACTGCGAGCCACGGCCGCTAACATCCGCAACAAAATCCGCGTCGATTGTCTCACCTGTTTTTCTCAACGTAACGCCGATAACAACGGTCTTTGACTCGTTACTGACCAAACCACCAACGGGCGTTGCGACACGCAGTTCCACGTTTGCAAGGGCCAAGGTATGCTTACGCACCATCGCTTCAAGCAAAGGGCGGGACATCAGGTAAGTCTCTAGGCCGCTCGCAACCCGCGGCGTCCACCTGCCTCCGAAGTACACACGCCAATCGAGCATCGGATCACCATATTCAGCGCCAGCAGCGATTAAATCGTCATGAATCTTGGGAAAGTACTTGCGTATCACATGGGTGCCACCCGCCATCAGGGTGTGGATGTGATTTCCTTGAGGAACGCCTTTGCGCGGCCCGACTTGTTCAGGCGGCGTATCCGAGTCGAAGATGGTAACAGTATCAAAGTAATCGGATAGCACACGTGCCGTTAGCAGGCCTGCAATACTGCCGCCGATAACCACTGCATGTTTACCAAGTCTTGATTGCGTTTTTTCTGATTGAATAGCTGACATTCGCACCCTCCCTTGACGTAACTCTGCTCGTATAAATCCATTTCACACGGCCGCTAGAACACCTTGATGGCGAGATAACTTGCACGCTTACGAGGTTGCGGACTGGCTGCAATCATATTTTATCCAAAAGCATTAGGCAACAACGCACCGTATTAATAAATAATAGGTATTATTCAGCCTCGACTGGCACACGTACCATGCCAAGGGTTTGAGCATGGTGGCTGGCGTGGCTGGCGGCAATGCTGCCAAAGGTTAACGCTGGCCCCAAGGTTGCACCTCCAGCCCAATAAGCCGGGCCAGAGAAAGAGGCAATGCAGTTGCCCGCACCATATAAACCCGATATAGGAATACCCTCGGTATCTAATACCTGCGCGTGCTCGTTGATTTTTGGCCCCCCTTTAGTGTCAAGCGTGCCGGCCGCCATTATCACCGCGTAATAAGGACCAGTGCTGTCGATAGGGTGCATTGTTGCGTTGGGGTAGCTATTTTCCGGTTGCCTTGGGCCAAAGAAATGAAAAAACTGATCAATGGGTTGTTTGCCCCGTGAAAAATCCTTATCGGCCCCAACCTTTGCAAATTGATTAAAGCGCTCGATGGTTTTATTCAGTTGAATAAGAAAATTTTCTTGTAAAGAAAACCCCGCAGTTTCAGCGGCGATATCGCGTAATTTTTTCTCGATGGTCGCCGTTAGGGCTTGCAGGCTGTCGGCACTCATTACATGAGCGGCGCTACTACCCTTGGGGGGAATAGGGGAAAAACCTGCGTATTGATCGGCTGTGCGTTGATCGTAAATCATAAACGACAACAAATTCGGGTAACTGGCGCTAACAGGATCCCATTCGAAATGGGCCTGAGTACGCTCATTGTAGACAAATTTTTCATCGAAAAAACGCTCTCCGTTTCGATTGACCTGAATCATGCTGTCACCGGGGCTGCACCAAATACCGGCAGGAACACTCGGGTTATCTAGTGCTTGTTCCAGCGGTAACTGTGCCCACCAGGCATTACTCATATTGCCCAGTTGAGCGCCAGCCTTGGTACCGATATGAACAAAGTCGCCTTCGCAAGTAGGCGCCGCACAACCGCCAAATACCGGGCCTTTTAAAAAATCCAAACGCATTTGCTTGTTATGGGTAAAACCGCCCGTAGTAAATATCACCCCACGATTTGCTTTAATTTTATACAGCGTGCCATCGCGCTTTTCGGCAACTAGCCCAATAACTCGACCATTTTCATCTTGAATAAGCTGTTTTGCACGGTGTCGCGTTTTGACTGGAATGCGTTTTTCCCGTAAGGCCTTTCCAAAGCGACGCATCATTTCTGCACCGTTACCAATTGAGCCGTCGGCCTGACGAGGCACAAGCGCTCGTCCAGCAGGGGCTTTGTTTTCTGGCAGGTGGGCAAAATAATCAGGCATAAACTGTTCACCGGCTTTAAGGGGCGTAAGAAGAAGAGCCTCTTGCTGCTCCAAATCATCAATAACCCGATTGACGTTATCGTAATAGTGCTCCATTTGCCGATAGGCACCTTCTTCAGCGCCAAAGTACTTTGCTTCGGGGTTATAGCTCGTGGGAAAACTTAGGCGAATCATATATTTTAGGCAGTCTTCACGTTTATCTTCAAAACCCGCTTCGCGCATAAACTTATTGTTAGGCACCCAAATACCACCTACAGATTTCGCCGCGGTGCCCCCTAGCACGGGAGCTTTTTCAATAATCATGACCTTATTGCCGAGCGAATTGGCTGTAATCGCAGCACTACACCCTGCAGCACCACCACCCACCACCAGAATATCTACCTCACTGTCCCAGTTAACAGCTTGATGACTACTTTGTTGACTTAGGCCCATTGCGGCCATGCTACTTGTCGCCAAACCCGTTGCTACCAGACCCGTCGTTGCACCGCTTAAAAATTTACGCCGGGATTGATTAGTATCTTGGGTGTCGTCGGTCATATTTATCCCTCTTAATTAATTATTGTTAGCGCCCTGACTTATCCAGTCGATGATCACTTTTACATCTTCAGTTTTCAAAGGCCGATGCCCCATTTCAGTCAAGGGCATTGCTGATCCTGAACCGCCAACTTCGACATGAGTGCCGTTTAATTTTCTGGCAAGATAGCTTGCTGAGGTATTGTTTGGTTTTACTCTCAATAAATCGGACTGGGTGCTTTTCACATCAACCAGGTTTGCATACGCTTCTCCGTTTTCTAAAACCAGGCCAGCTTGCGCAACCTCGAGCATATGGCATTGTACGCAATAAGCATCAAAAACAGGTTGTACGTCAAAAGTCAGAGAGGAGTTTACTTCGCTAGCTATCGAATTCATCGACAGTAATAAGGCCAAAGAAAAACCAATATGGCTTGTAAGTAAATGCAGTGGATGTAAAGACATTTTAGCGTTAAACCGAGTTTTAGGTTTCAGCCAGTAAAAAAGGGAGACAAGGGGTAGGTGATAAATAAGAATACATCATAGTAAGGTTTCTTTTTCGTTTTCAGTCTGCCTTTATGTACACAAGCTAAACACCGCTTCCCTTAGTTGTTTTTAATTATATACACTTTCAATCACTTTAAAGTATTCTTAAAAATTAAACCACCCTCTATTTTGCAATCAAACCCCCAACCATTTGATGTATCCTAGATCCGATGATTAACAGCAACGCCGCCTTACAACCACTAGCTGACGAGATAAAATCGTTAGGGCTATCGCTTGGCTTTCAACAAGTGGGAATTACCGATACGGAACTATCTGAAGCTGAAAACCAGTTAAGTGACTGGCTGGACGCGGGCTTTCACGGCGAAATGAATTATATGCAAAAGCACGGTTCTAAGCGCACGCGGCCTGCCGAGTTACACGCCGGTACGGTACGGGTTATTTCTTGCCGCATGGATTATTTACCCGAACCGATGAAGCTGACCGACGCGCTGATGGAAGACCCTGTTCGGGCGTATATTTCCCGTTATGCTCTGGGTCGTGATTACCATAAGGTGATGCGGAAAAGGCTGCAGCGTTTAGCGGATTTAATTGAGCAAAAAATAGGCCCGTTTGGTTACCGCGCCTTTGTTGATAGCGCCCCGGTCATGGAAAAGGCCATCGCAGAAAAAGCCGGACTGGGCTGGATAGGCAAACACAGTAACGTATTAAATAAGGAAGCAGGTTCATGGTTTTTTTTAGGCGAACTGTACGTCGATTTGCCGTTACCGATTGACCAACCGGCAGAAGAGCATTGCGGAGAATGCACGCGCTGTGTTGATATTTGCCCCACGCAAGCGATTGTAGCGCCCTATACGGTAGACGCCAGGCGCTGCATATCGTACTTAACGATTGAGTTGCAGGGTTCTATTCCTGAAGAATTACGCCCCTTAATGGGTAACCATATTTATGGCTGCGACGATTGCCAGCAAACCTGCCCGTGGAATCGCTTTGCCAGCTTAACGGCTGAGCAGGACTTTATGGCGCGTTACGATTTAGACACCCGCAGCCTGATCGATATTTTTCAGTGGGATGAAGGGACCTTTCTACAGAAAACCGAGGGTTCGGCTATTCGTAGAATTGGTTATAGCAGCTGGATTAGGAATATCGCTATCGCCTTAGGTAATGCACCACGGGATAAGGAAGTCATCCGCGTGTTAAAACAAAAAGAACACCACGACGACGCGATTATTCGTGAACACGTTGTTTGGGCCATTAAGCAGCAACAAGCCAGACCAGCGGCTTACGATGCGCTGGCCTGATTATTCGTTAATATTTGAGTAAATGCTCGCGGTAATATTTAAGCTCTTCGATGGATTCGAGCACGTCATCTAATGCCTGGTGCGTGGCCTGCTTTTTAAAACCCTTCATGATCTCTGGCGCCCAACGACTGGCTAATTCTTTCAATGTGCTGACATCCAGATTGCGGTAATGAAAAAAGGCTTCGAGCAGCGGCATAGTTTTCGCCATAAAGCGGCGATCCTGACAAATACTGTTTCCACACATCGGCGAAGCGCCTTCTGGTACCCATTGTTTTAAAAACTCGATGGTTTGTTGCTCGACGTCGCTTTCGCTCAGAGTGCTGCTTAGTACGCGCTCGATAAGGCCCGACTGACCGTGATGTTTTTGATTCCACGCGTCCATAGCATCCATCGTTTGTTTTGATTGATGAACGGCCAACACGGGGCCTTCTGCCAATATATTCAATTCTTTATCCGTGACAATGGTGGCAATTTCAATGATAGAATCAGTTTCTGGGTATAGTCCTGTCATTTCGAGGTCTATCCATATTAAGTTTTGCTTGTCTTGGGTCATTTAATTACCTTTTTGGGTTACGAATAATAATACTTATATCTTAATGAAATTATGAATGAATTTAGCTACCTGTTTTTGTTTTTTTTAGCCGCATCACTGCTACTTAAGCTTTGGCTAAATAATCGCCAGATGGCTCATATCATTCAACATCGCGGCAGCGTGCCTAATGATTTTAAAGAAAAAATTGACCTCGAGGCACACCAAAAAGCCGCTGATTACACCGTGGCAAAAACTAAAATTGCCAATATAGGCGAGTTAGTGGGCAGCGTTATTCTGCTTATTCTAACACTCGGCGGGCTGATCAATATATTAACCTCAGCGTCACAAACTTACATTGATAGCGCTATTTGGTCTGGCGTGGCGGTCATACTGGCCGTGTTTATTCTGTCGCATTTAATTGAGTTACCGTTAAGCATTTACCAAACATTTAACACCGAACAAAAATTTGGCTTTAACCGAACCACGGTGGTTCAATTTGCCAAAGACCAATGTTTACAACTGGCTTTAATGATAGTCATAGGCGCACCACTTCTCTACGCCCTGCTCTGGGTTATGGATGAAATGGGGACTTACTGGTGGGTTTACGCCTGGTTACTGACTATTTCATTTACTTTTTTTATGACCTGGCTGGTGCCGACCGTTATTGCGCCACTGTTTAATAAATTTACACCACTTGAAGATGAGCAGTTAAAAACGCGCATACAATCCTTATTTGAACGCTGTGGCTTTAACAGCAAAGGAATTTTTGTGATGGACGGTTCGCGCCGTTCGGGGCATGGCAATGCTTACTTTACAGGCATTGGTAACAATAAACGCATCGTGTTTTATGACACCTTAATTAAAACGCTGAATGCAGATGAAGTGGAAGCGGTACTCGCTCATGAACTGGGGCATTTCAAGTGCAAACACATCAGCAAACAATTACTCGTTTCCACCTGTATTACTCTGGCTGGCTTTGCTTTATTAGGCTGGCTGAAACAACAAAGCTGGTTTTTTGATGGCCTTGGCGTAACGCAAATAAATAATGCTAACGCCTTATTGCTATTCATTTTAGTATCGCCTGTTTTCAGCACTTTTCTGCAACCGATTGGCAGCCTTTATCAGCGTAAGTTTGAATTTGAGGCCGATGCTTTTGCCAGCACCATGAGTAAACCAGAATACCTTATTCAGGCTTTGGTTAAGCTGTACCGAGAAAATGCCAGCACGTTAACACCCGATCCGCTTTATTCGAGCTTTCACCACAGCCATCCGCCGGCGGGGGTTCGAATTGATCACCTGAAAAAACTAGCCGGCGCCACTTAGAAATTAAAAGGTCTATTATGAAAATTTTTTTGATTGTTTTTATTAGTTTTTTTTTCTTGCTGTTATCCAACAGCCACGCCGCAGATATTGAAAATGGCGAATCGTTACACGATGAAAATTGTTTGGCCTGTCATAGCACCGATGCGTACAACAAGGATACACGAAAGCTTCACGACCTCGCGGCCTTAACTAGCCAGGTGAAGCGCTGTGACTTCTCCTTAGGCACTCAATTTTTTGATGAGGACATAGAAGATACCGTCGCTTACCTCAATAGCGAGTTTTATCATCTCGAATAATCCATTGCCCCAGCCCATACAAGCCGACCAGCCTGTCATTCGGGGCCGCATTGTCGCGCACCACGGTAAAGCGCTGATCGTCGAAGACGAGCAGGGGCATGTGTCGCGTTGCAAAAAGCGCAGCCAACTTGAACAGCCGGCCGTTGGCGACTACGTCGAATGGATTAGAACCGAAGATGACGCTGGTCGCGTTGAGAAAGTTCTAGAGCGTCGATCACTTCTTTCAAGACCGGCTAAAAATGGTAGCACTCGACCCGTTGCGGCAAATTTAGACCAACTTGTTGTTATCCTCGCGGTTAAGCCTAACATCGATGCGTTATTGCTCGATCAGTACCTGATTGTTAGCGAATTTCAGGACATTAAACCGCTTATCGTATTGAATAAAATAGACCTGTTGGATGAACAGTCTCGACAGGAGACCGATGAGCTGGTCGCCATTTATAAACAGTTGGGTTACGAAATTACCGAAGTAAGCGCCAAGCAACTCTCGGGGCTCGATGCGCTACGGTGTCGGCTAAAAGACAAGGTAAGCATTCTGGTTGGCCAATCCGGCGTGGGGAAATCCAGCATTATCAATGCCTTACTGCCCGATTTGGAATTACAGACCAAGACGCTTTCAACCGCTTCTGGTCTGGGTAAGCACACGACTACCTCATCGACCCTGTACAAACTACCTGAAGGTGGCGATATTATTGATAGTCCGGGGGTTAATATTTTTGGTTTAGCGAATATTAATGAACGAAATTTAGCCTACGGCTTTCGGGAAATTCGCCAATTGGCAGAACACTGCCGGTTTGCAAACTGTTTGCATTTAAAAGAACCGAAATGCGCGGTAAAAGCGGCCGTTGAAAACAATGAAATGTCTCAACAGCGTTATTTGAGATACTTAAAATTAAGGGATAAACTTTCTGATTAGCCCGGTGGCCAGTCCATCTTCCGTCCACCCAGTAAGTGCAAGTGGATATGGAAAACCGTTTGCCCGGCGTCTTCTTTACAATTAAACACGGTTCTATAACCCGACTCGGCGAGGCCTTCTGCCTCGGCGACTTTTCTTGCCGCCTGCATTATCTCGCCCATTTGAGCGGTATGATCTTCTGTCAGATCGGCCAGAGTGGCAATGTGCGTTTTAGGAATAACGAGAATATGTATTGGTGCTTGAGGATTAACGTCGCGGAACGCGAGCACTGACTCATTTTCATACACTATATCCGGTGTTATCTCACCACTGACCATTTTACAAAACAAACAATCACTCATGCTTCGACCCCTTAAATTTCGCTACGACCGCTAAACGCGTGAGATAGCGTACTACTATCAATATATTCTAATTCGCCGCCAAAAGGCACGCCATGAGCTATACGCGTTGCTTTTACCTGGTGCTTTTTCGCCATCTCGCTTATGTAATGTGCGGTCGCCTCACCTTCAACGGTTGGATTGGTGGCCAAAATTATTTCTTTTATTTCGCCCTGCTGAAGTCTGGCCGTTAACTTGTCCAGACCAATCTCTGCCGGGCCTAAACCATCCAAAGGAGACAAGCGGCCGTTCAGTACAAAATATAAACCCTTAAATGACGTCGCGTCTTCGATAGCCATCACGTCGCTTGGGGTTTCGACGATGCATAATAGCTGTTGTTCACGGCGTTGATCCGAACATACGACACAAACCTCTGACGAGGTTAATGTTTGGCAACGTTGGCAATGGCCGATTTTATCCACCGCCTCGGCCAAACTTTGGGCTAATTGAAACGCCCCTTCACGATCCCGCTCTAATAAGTGAAACGCCATCCGCTGCGCAGACTTTTGCCCCACACCAGGCAAGCAGCGTAAGGCTTGCATCAATTGCTGAAGAATCGGTTCGTGCTGCATATTAAAACGGAAATTTAAAGCCTGGGGGTAACGGCAAACCAGCGGTCATACCGGCCATGCTATCTTTATTCTCACTCTCAACTTTATGCACTGCGTTATTAATCGCAGCTAACACAAGGTCTTCTAGCATTTCATGATCATTTTCTGCGTATAAGCTCGAATCTATGAAAATACTCCGCGCTTCATACTTGCCTGTTAGCACTAGCTTAACCAGGCCGCCTCCTGATTCGCCCGTTACTTCTAACTGCGCGAGTTTTTGTTGCGCTTCAAGCATCTTTTCCTGCATTTTTTGCGCTTGCTGCATTAAATCGCCTAATTGGTTCTTCATGGTTTTCTCCGAACTGTTCTAAAGTTTAGTCTCTTGGTTTAATAGAATTTTCAATAATTTTAGCGTCAAACACTTCAACTATCTTCTTTACCATTGGGTTATTGCATACTTCTTGCACCGCCTGCCGCTGCCGCTCGGCGATTATATCGTTGCTAATGCTATTGGGTGTAACGAGGTCTTTTGCACCCTGTGTTATTTTTAGCTCTAACTTGCGGCCATAATAATCTGATAGCGCCTGCTGTAAATTTTGTTCCGACTTTTTATTAAGCGACACGTGCCCACCCACTAACAGGATTTCGCACTCGGATTCGTCTGAGCGGACCAGTGTTGCATTATTGGCTAGCTGCAAGGTCATGGGATCTAGGCCGAGGGTTGGAACCAGCTCGTGCCACGGGATATCTTCGGACTGTATTAGGGGCTGGGCGACGGCAACTTGCGCCTGAACTGCTGCCGTTTTTTCCGTTAAGTCCTTAGGCACACTGGGCGCTTTAGGTTCTGGGGTCAGATTCTCAAGACTTTTTTTTTCCGGAATAACCAGTCTGGGCGTTATTTTAGCCTCGCTGACTTGCGGATTTTTCGCTGAAGTTTCTGGGGCTGTAGGTTCCACCATTCGCGGTTTAGTTGTTCTTGTTGGAGCGCTTGACGCGCTAACTGGCTTCTCACTGCGATCATTCATTTGAACTGGAGCGAAGGCCAACATTCGCAATAACACCATTTCAAAACCCACTTTAGGCGTTGGCGCAAGTGGTAGGTCTTTTTGCCCTATCAGCGCGATCTGGTAATACAGTTGAACGTCTTCTTTAGATAGCTGTTTCGCCAACATATTTACTGTTTTATCTTCATTCTGATTGCCGAAGATTTGGCACACCGCTATTTGATGCAGGAAGCTCAATAAGGACTGTAATACCTCCGCATAGTCGGGTGCATATTCGTCCAGCGCCTGAATGCATTCTAAAACTGCTGCACCCTGTTTCGTCAGCAAGGCTTTGAGTAAATCGAGAACTGGTTCTCTGGCGACGCTACCGAGCATATCAATCACATCAGACTCGTTTAGCTCACCATTACCGTGCACGATAGCCTGATCTAATAAACTGAGTCCATCACGCATACTGCCATCGGCTGCGCGCGACAATAGTTCGGTGGCAGCTGGCTGAAAGTTAATGCCTTCGCTTTCTAGAATTAATTTAAATTGCCCTTCGATTTGATCGGGTGACAGGCGTTTAAGATTAAATTGTAAGCAGCGTGACAAGACCGTTACCGGCATTTTCTGCGGGTCTGTCGTGGCCAATAGAAATTTTACGTGCTCGGGCGGTTCTTCTAATGTTTTTAATAGCGCGTTAAAACTGCTTTTAGAAAACATATGAACTTCGTCGATCAGGTAAACTTTATATTTACCACGGCTAGGCATATATTGAACGTTTTCGAGTAGGTCGCGCGTGTCATCTACGCCCGTTCTGGACGCCGCATCCACTTCAATTAAATCGGGATAACGCCCCTGATCTACGTCTAAACAACTATCGCATTGACCACAAGGTTCCGCCCCCAATGAATTTGGGCAGTTAAGCGCTTTTGCAAGGACACGAGCGATGGTCGTTTTACCGACGCCTCGAGTGCCGGTAAATAAGTAAGCGTGGTGCAGTCGACTATGTTCGAGACCGTTCACTAAAGCGCGTACAACGTGCTCTTGCCCGACAACCTGGGCAAAATTCAACGGGCGCCATTTTCTTGCAAAAACTTTATAACTCATGAGGAATAGGGTAACAAAGCTCCGACTAATTGTGCGAACTTTTAACGCCTTAGAAGCATTAAATAATGGGTGGTAACTCGTGCCAGCCACACCCCGGCACACGATTCCGTTGCTGCCGTTGCTCCCTTCCGGGCCTGGCGGAGTTCACAACTTCACGTTGCGAGGGGACCGACACGAGTTACCATTGTTTGTTGGTTTAATTCAGGATGTGGATTGTCCACCATTGCGTTCAATCAATCAAGAAAAGACAGGGAAGTTTTATCAATTTTTCCATGAACAGATGCGTTTTAGCTGATGCTTTGAATGAACCCTCTGGTTAATGCATTCTCTCTAAAATCTATTGTCTGGTCGGCCGTTTAGATAATTTTCTTTGTAGCGTACGACGATGCATATTGAGTCGCCGAGCCGCTTCAGATACATTGTCGTCGCATTCAAGCAGAACTTTCTGCACGTGTTCCCACTCTACACGTTTAACGGATAACGGTTTAGCCGCCGGAGCGACGTCAGAGTCGGCAGTAGTTTGTGAAAATGCCGCCAAAATGTCATCTGCATTTGCCGGCTTTGTCAGGTATTGAATGGCGCCTAATTTCACCGCTTCAACCGCCGTCGCGATGCTCGCATAACCGGTTAACATAACAATTTTAACCCTGTTATCTTTCTCTTTAAGGCGTTTAATAAGGTGTAGACCTGAACTTTGTTCCAGCCGCAAGTCGACGATAGCGAGTTGCGGTTCAAAGCTATCTATAAGTTCATTCGCCTGTTGTTCATTACAAGCCGTTACCACATTAAAACCACGGCTGGTAAAGGCGTCACTTAATACTGAGCAAAACAACTTATCATCGTCAATGATTAATACTCTAGTTTGACTCTCTTTCATTACACCATCACCAGCTAAACTAACAAGGGAGCGCTCATCGTTACGCGCAATCCATTTGGTTTTCTATTTTCCCATTTTATCTCACCACCCAGACGTTCAATGGTTGCCTTGCTGAGGTAAATTCCAATGCCTAGTCCCGCCATTTTTGAGGATCTCATATCAACCCCCAAATTGGCTATCTTTGCTTCTTCCATACCGTCACCATGGTCTTCCACCTCAATGATCATACTGTCATCGTTCCAGTCTAAGGAAATACTGACAAATGTAGGCGATGCCTGCGCGGCATTATCCAAAATATTGATCAGCGCGTGTGTGAGGGCAACGTTTGCGACGATACTAGGCGTTGGTTCGAGCCCTTTTATAATTTCGGTTAGATTGACGTCTAAATGAGAAATTCGCCACTGAGCAATAACGCTAGCGAGGTAATCGTCAACGGCAAGTAATTGCCCTGCATCGTATTTATCTACCGCCACCGTTTCGGTTATCGACGATAAGACTTTTTTGCAACGTTTGATTTGCCCCTGGATAATGGATAGTTTATCGCTCATTGATCTGTTGGCTGGCTGCTGAAGTTCTAACTCCAGCTCGTGCGCAAGCACATCCATCGTCCCCAGTGGTGTTCCAAGTTCGTGAGCCGCCGCCGTCGCTAAGGTGCCTAAAGCGACTAAGCGTTCATCACGAAAAATCTGTTCTTTCATTTTCAATAATAATTCATTCCTTTTTCGCAACGACTCGGCCATACCAGCGACGAAATAGGCCATTAGCATGGTCGATAACACAAAACCGATCCACATGCCCACGACGTGATCAGAAAAATGTCCGCCCATACCCATTTCCATCGGGTGATCCAGGTGAACCAACGGCCGGTAAAAAAACACGATGAGTGTATACGACAATGAGGTTATTACCGCCATCAACCAGACGTAACGCTGCGATAACAAAGTTGAAGCGACGCTATGGGGCACGAGCAAAAACCAGGCGAAAGGATTGGTTGCTCCACCGGTAAAAAACAAAACCGTCGTTAACGCTATAACATCCACTATTAACTGTAAAAAGAAAAAATTATCCGTAATTCTTATGGGGTTTTTTATGAAGAATAAAGTAAATACACTCCAGATGATTAAACACATTAAAGTAATTAGTAATGGGGCAAACGGTAGCGCCATGTCTAAATAATATATCGCCACCAGCATGGCAAGCACCTGTCCGCCAACGCTTAACGCGCGCATAAACAACAAACGCCTTAAATTTTCATCGGCTAGCGAAGTGGCATTGGGAAAAGAATCCATTATCTGTTCTTGATCATTAAATTTTTACTCTAACAGCATCTGATGATAACGACGAACACCTGCGATAAATTATCACCCTCACGATAGATTTATTTTCAATAGTTTATCGGTAGCCCTAGTATATTCGAAAATTTCTGCCATAGTTTACAAACTAATATTGTTTAATGCGGGGATATAGTGAACTCAAATCAATCAAGCAACACGGAGTCAACCCTCTTACCTAATGCAACTGAATTTTCTGATCAAACCGAGCAATTACTCGAATTCAGTGCTCGAACTCATGCAAAAGCCGTCATGTTATTCATCACATTTGAATCACTAATGGGTGCTACAAACGAAAAGCAAAACAAGCTTGCTATTAACGCCATCAGCGAACGACTACTTGCTACAGCACGTGAATCTGATATTTATGCTTACCTGGGGGGAATGGAGTTTGCCAATCTTTCAATTGCAACCAGCGAACACCACGCATCCATACTCGCTGAAAAACTCAAAAATGAACTAGTAGAACCCTTTAAATTAAGCGATGGATCGACGATTAAATTAAATGCGAAAATCGGTATCGCAGAATTTCCTGAACAAGGGAAAAACTATCAAGAACTAATCAACAAAGCACAAAATACTGTTCAATGAACACCCGCGCTCTTATACGTTAACTTCAGTCCGTCTGAGGTTAACGTACGCATTGATACCCTCTCCACGCTATCTTTATTTTAACTACTATTCATAGTGTTTTTCAGATGAAATTTGTTTATATAGTCACGCTACTACTTTATTTATCGTTCGACGTCATTGCATCAGAGCCTCCTCCTGCAGCAGCCACGATTATTGATACCCTTAACGTCACCCGATTTGAAGAATATCTCAGCCAACCTGTTATTGATTTAATAAAAGAAGGCACCTTTACGATCACTATTGGCGAACATTTTGACATTCCCATTAACACAGTTTTTTTAGAAAAAACAAAAGAATTTAATGGCTTAGCAAGCATTGAAACTTCTAGTGGACAACTTTTAAATTACCGTGAGGGCTTGCCGTTTACTAACGAACCCGACAAAAATGACCCCTTCGCAGGTTTGAAAATTGCGTGGAATATGCGTTACGCAAATGCTGCAGATACGTCTCTAGTTGACCCTTTTATTTGGCAATATCGCAATATGGCAACCAGTAAAATTGAACGAACTATCTCGTTTATTGGCATGACGCTGCGTTACAAACACCGAACTAACCTAGCTCCTACACCCAATTTACCCAATAATCCATCTAATATATTCAATGCCATTTATCTGTTGGCTGAAGAACCGTTTGATTTAAAAAATACTCAACTACTCGTACATAGACTTGAAGATGACACGGCTCGCGAAAGAACCTGGTTATATTTATCCGTTCAACGACGCGTGAGAAGTTTACCCGCAGGTCAAACGACAGATGCTTTTTTAGGAAGCGACATTATGATTGAGGACTTTTTGGGTTATAACGGGCGAATTAAAGACATGAGCTGGCGATTTTTAGCTACTCGGGATTTGTTAACCCCTGTTTATAAACACAAACAAATGAAGCCGGCTAATGGGAAAAGCAATATAGACTACGATTTTGGTCGTTTCCATGGCAAAGGAAATTGCTTTCCTGATGTTCCCTGGCAACTTCGTAAAACCTACATACTGGAAGCCAAACCTAACTCTAAGGATCACCCGCTCTCTAAACGAATTTTTTATATCGATGCTCAAACGCACATTCCGCTAGCAGGCCAATATTATGACCGTAATGGAAAAATATGGCGGATTGCGATCTCAGGATTTACCCACCCAGACTTTCATTTAGCACAAAATAAAGGCTCAGGTGTCGCTATCCCTACGCTTATTTCAATGATTGACCTCCAAGCTCAGCATTGCACCACATTAAAAATGAAGACAATGATTAATTCGAAAAAAATCAAACGAAAAGTTTTTTCGGTTCAGTCTCTACGTTCAAAAGGTAAATAGGCACCCTAAAAATTTGACGTTAAAACGGCTCCAGGTTTGTCATCCTTAAATTCAAAACTATGATTATTTTGATGTGCTTAGTGCCTCATTAAATAAGGCCGAAGGTCTCATCACCGCTTCTATTTTAGCTACGTTCGGCCTGTAATACCCTCCGATATCAACCGCGTGCCACTGGTCCGTTGTTAAGTCGTTGACAATCTGATCTTCATTATCGGCAAGTACTTTTGCCAAAGCACTAAAGTGTGATTGCATATCGAGGTCTGTTGTCTGCTCACTCAGTGCCTGTGCCCAATAAAGCGCCAGATAAAAATGGCTACCGCGATTATCAAGCTCGCCTGTTTTACGTGATGGCGACTTCCCTGTATCCAATAATTTAGCAGTGGCCTGGTCAAGCGTCGTTGCCAGTACTTTAGCTTTAGCGTTACCTTCTTTTATCGCTGTGTGTTCTAACGATGCACACAGGGCCAAAAATTCACCTAACGAGTCCCAACGTAAATGGTTTTCTTCTATTAACTGCTTCACGTGTTTTGGGGCCGAGCCACCTGCACCCGTTTCGAATAAACCGCCACCTGCCATTAGTGGGACAATTGATAACATTTTTGCGCTGGTGCCGAGTTCTATAATGGGAAATAAATCGGTTAAGTAGTCACGAAGAATATTACCCGTTACAGAGATCGTGTCCTTTCCACGAATGATGCGTTCCAGCGTATAACGCATTGCTCGAGTTTGTGACATGATTTGAATATCTAAACCCGTCAAGTCATAGTCTTTAAGATAAGTTTTAACTTTTTTAATAAGTTCATTTTCATGTGGGCGATACTCGTCCAACCAAAAAACTGCAGGCGTATTAGATAACCTGGAGCGCGTTACCGCGAGTTTAACCCAGTCTTGAATCGGAGCATCTTTAACCTGACACATACGCCAGATGTCGCCTTCTTCAACGTCCATCTCAAGCAAAACGTTACCTTCGCCATCAACGATCCGCGTTGTCCCTGCAGCCTCGATTTCAAAGGTTTTATCGTGCGAGCCATACTCTTCTGCCTTTTGCGCCATTAAACCAACATTTGGCACGCTACCCATCGTGGTGGGGTCAAAAGCGCCGTGTGTTTTACAGAAATTTATGATTTCCTGATAAATTCGCGCAAAGGTACTTTCAGGCATCACCGCTTTAGTATCTTTAAGTTTGCCATCTGGCCCCCACATCTTGCCACCCGCTCTTATCATCGCGGGCATAGAGGCGTCGACGATCACTTCATTAGGCGTATGCAAATTAGAAATACCTTTCGCTGAGTCCACCATGGCTAACTCAGGGCGCGTTTCATAACATGCGTGCATATCTGTCAGAATCTCCTCTCTAATCGATTCCGGCAATTTTTCAATGTGTGTATAAACACTACTTAACCCATCATTCGGATTAACGCCTAACTCATCAAAAAGCTTACCGTGTTTTTCAAACAACGATTTATAATAGATTTTAACCGCGTGTCCAAAGACGATAGGATGCGATACCTTCATCATGGTCGCTTTCACGTGAAATGAAAACATAACGCCCGTTTCTCTCGCGTCTTCCATTTCATCTTCAAGATATTTACAGAGCGCTTTTTTGCTCATAAACATACTGTCTATAATTTCTCCCTTCAATAACTCAATATTCTTTTTTAAAATACTGACCTCACCATTTTTTGCAACAAACTCTATGTTCACCTGGCAGGCTTTATCGAGAGTTAAGCTTTTTTCGCTGCAGTAAAAATCGCCTGAATGCATATGTGATACGTGGGTTTGAGACGCCTGACTCCACTTTCCCATCGAGTGAGGATGTTTTTTAGCGTAGTCTTTAACGGCTTTAGGTGCGCGTCGGTCAGAATTCCCTTCTCGCAGAACTGGGTTTACAGCGCTTCCCAATACTTTGGAGTAACTGGCTAGAATCGCTTTTTGTTCATTTGTTTTAGGGTCTTCGGGGTAACTGGGGATCTTAAAACCCTTAGCTTGCAGTTCTTTAATCACCTCTTTAAGTTGTGGAATTGACGCACTAATATTTGGTAATTTTATAATATTGGTTTTTGGGTCTTGAGTTAACTCAGCCAATACCGCCAACACATCGGGCTTTTTTTGCTCATCCGGCAAGTCATCAGCAAAAGCCGCTAACACGCGGCTGGCGAGAGAAATATCACTCGATTCTATCTCTATATCGGCGGCCGCGGTGAATGTTTTAATGATGGGAAGCAGCGAGTAGGTTGCTAGTAAAGGTGCTTCATCGGTATAGGTATAAATGATTTTTGAACTCATTTCAGTCCCTTCCTTAAGGTTCGGTAAATAATTAGCTTGCACGTATATCCAGATCATTTAATAGGCTTAAATTCCTATTTTTACTACGATGATTCCTGGAAATGTTAGTAGCTAAATTGTACCGCAAAACGCGCAATATCCGCACGCGTATTGTCCGTTAAAGAAAAAATTAAAAGATGGAGGCTGAGAGCGGAATCGAACCGCTGTACACGGCTTTGCAGGCCGCTGCATCACCACTCTGCCACTCAGCCAGAGGGGGTTTTGATGAAAAAAACCGTATAGCAATACGGTTTAAAATTTGGAGCGGGAAACGAGATTCGAACTCGCGACCCCAACCTTGGCAAGGTTGTGCTCTACCACTGAGCTATTCCCGCTTGAAGCCGTGTATTCTATCTTCCGTAGCAAAACTGTCAAGCCAGAATCCCTACTATTTTCTAAATTTAGGCAGCGCCAGCTGAATATATTGCCACATTGACCAGAGTGTGAGAATTGCGGCTATATAAATTAGCACTAAACCCACCATTCGAACCGGGATACCAAAGAGTTCTGCACTATACAATAGACACACCATCGAGAGCATTTGTAACGCTGTTTTCAACTTTCCAACCCACGACACTTCTATCGTGGAACGCTGACCTAATGCCGCCATCCATTCACGCAGTGAGGCGACATAGACTTCACGACCGATAATAATCGCCGCGGGTATCGCTATATAAATCGCCGGATCCGCCTGTACGATTAGGACAAGAATTACGACTACCATCAACTTATCTGCTACCGGGTCTAGAAAAGCCCCAAACTCAGTCTGTAAATTCAACTTTCTCGCCAAAAAACCATCAAACCAGTCTGTCAATGACGCCGCAATAAATATCACCGTACACCATACCCTTGCATTCTCAATCGGTAAATAAAACACGACCATGATGATAGGTATTGATGCAATACGCAGCAGCGTTAGTATGGTGGGAATATTAAGAATCATTCAGCTCAAAACCGACTGGGATATTTTATGACATGATAGCATTTTTATGCCTAGCTACCGTCATGAAAGCTATCATATATGCGTTGTCCTAAGGATTTATTGATCCCGTCGACGCTACATAAATCATCTACCCCGGCCGCCTGAATCTCACGCAAACCACCGAACTGTTTCAACAATAACTGCCGTCGCTTAGGACCCAGCCCCTGTATTTTCTCAAGCGCTGACTTTTTCTTAACTTTTCCTCGTTGTTGACGATGCCCACTGATGGCAAATCTATGTGCCTCATCCCTGATTTGTTGAACAACCAGCAGTGCTGGCTCATCTGACGAGAAAATCAACACTCGTCCGTCGATTGCTCGATAGATTTTCTCCATACCCACTTTTCTATCAGTACCCTTTGAAATCCCTATAACGAACACATCAGGGTAATTTATTTCTTTAAGCGCCAGACTAACCGCACTCACCTGGCCTTGACCACCATCAATCACCAGTAAATCAGGTGGCGTATGCTCACCTTTACTGGCGCGGATAAACCGACGTGAAACGGCTTGAGCGAGCGCGGCGTAATCATCCCCCGCTTTAATGCCGTTTATATTAAAGCGGCGATAGTCGGCTTTAAGCGGACCCTCCTCGTTCAACACAACGCAAGACGCGACCGTATGATCGCCTTGAAGGTGGCTGATATCAAAACATTCCAGGCGCTTTATTTTATGCGGAGTACCCAATAAAGCCGATAGTTTTAATAAACGGTCGCGGGTATTCTCTCTGCTCTCTAATTTTTGAGTCAACGCCGTTAATGCATTGCTTTTAGCCATCTTTAACCAGCGCGCCCTGTCTCCCCTAGGTTTATTGATCAGGCTCACCTTCCTTTCCGCCTTCTCGTTGAACACCTGTTGCGTCAATTCTCTTTCCATCAGTTCGTGACTTAAGATAATCACTTTAGGTAATTGCTTATCAAGATAGAACTGTAGTAAAAAAGCACTGAGCACCTCTTCTGAGCTCTTTCCACGAGGTGTTGTGGGGAAAAACGTTCTATTCCCCATATGCTGCCCCTTACGAATAAAGAACACCTGAATGCAGGCTATTCCATTCTCCATCTCACACGCAATAACATCGATATCTCCTTCTTGGCCACTGACATATTGCCGCTCAAGCATCTTTCTTAATTGGGCAATCTGGTCTCTATATTGCGCCGCTTTTTCATAATCCAACTTCTCGGCGGCGGTTTCCATTTTTTTCACTAAGCCATTAATTAATCGCTTATTTTTACCCTCAAGAAACAATACCGTATGCTCAACATCAACGCGGTAATCCTGTTTATTAATAAAGCCTACGCAGGGCGCGGAACAGCGCTTAATTTGGTACTGCAAACAAGGCCTTGAGCGATTTTTGTAAAAACTATCATCACACTGCCTGACAGGAAATAGTTTCTGTAAAACATGCAAACTATCTCGTACAGCTCCTGCACTTGGGTAAGGCCCAAAGTACCGCCCTTTGTTTTGTTTTGCACCTCGATGGAAGGTCAGTTGGGGGAAATCCTGTTCTGCCGATAAATAAATATGCGGATAGCTTTTGTCGTCTCTAAGACAAATATTGTAACGGGGTTTGAATTGTTTGATCAGCTGGTTTTCAAGCAATAAGGCCTCGCCTTCGGTATGAGTGACAATCACATCAATACGCCTTACGTGCGACACCATCACTCTGGTTTTCACGCCCACGTCATTTTTATTAAAATAACTGGAAACACGTCGCTTCAGGTTCTTCGCTTTACCAACGTAAACACAGACGTCTCGACTATCCATCATTTGGTACACGCCTGGCTTTTGAGTGAGCGTTTTTAGAAAATGCTCAGAGTCAAATACTGGTTTATTTTGCGTACTATCCATCAATGTCAGTTTACTTATTTATAAAATAAAGACAATTTCAATAATCCGTTAATTATTATTCAAATAACGGATAGTAAAAAGGCCTCTATAGAGGCCTTTTTACTATCACGTTTAAACTTACTTCTCTCTATCTGGTTTCGTCATAACACTTTTAAACAAGCCGTCCTGCATTTCTTTAAATACTTCCATATTTCGATTAGCCAATGTTGTCATCAATGCAAAAGGGTCAACCGTCTGTTCAAATTTTCCTCTAACTTTCGCTCTTTGCTCCGCAATTAATTTGACAGAGTTTTCCAGGTAATGAGCAAAATTAATTTGGAATGGATCACCGTAAAAGCGGATCAGTTGTTCTAGCATTTGAGCGCTCATAATGGGTTCTCCATCCTCTTCTTGCTCAAGGATGATTTGCAATAAAACGCTACGAGTCAGGTCGTTTTTAGTTTTTGCGTCGACGACCTTTACCGGTTCACGCTCAATAATAAGTTGACGAACATCACTGAGCGTCACGTATTTACTGATCTCTGTATCGTACAAACGACGATTTGGATACTTCTTTATGATCCGTGAATTAACCATCTTGATTTAAGAAAAGTTACGCTTCTTCTGCTTCTTTCATACTTAATCGTACACGACCCTGGCGATCAACTTCAAGAACTTTAACTTTAACAACGTCGCCTTCAGATAGTTTATCGCTGACTTTCTCAACGCGGTCATCAGAAATTTGTGAAATATGCACCAGGCCATCTTTGCCCGGTAAAATAGAAACGAAAGCACCAAAGTCCATCAAACGAACAACTTTGCCTTCATAAATCTTGCCCACTTCAACTTCTGCTGTAATCTCTTCGATACGCTTCAGGGCTTTCTCACCAGCTTCACGGTCTACCGAAGCAACTTTCACCAGGCCATCATCAGTAATATCAATCGCAGCACCCGTTTCTTCCGTTATCGCACGAATGGTCACGCCACCTTTGCCAATAACGTCACGAATTTTTGCTGGGTCAATTTTGATAGTCAGGATGCGAGGAGCAAAATCAGACATCTCGCTGCGAGCTTCTGCCAGCACTGTATTCATTTTTTCTAGAATATGTAAGCGGCCTTCTTTAGCCTGCTGTAGCGCTGTAGCCATAATCTCACGAGTGATACCCTGGATTTTGATATCCATTTGCAGAGCAGTAACACCAGAATCTGTACCAGATACTTTAAAGTCCATATCGCCTAAGTGATCTTCGTCACCAAGAATATCAGACAGTACCGCGAAGTCGTCGCCTTCTTTGATAAGACCCATTGCGATGCCTGCTACTGGTGCTTTAATAGGTACACCTGCATCCATCAACGCTAAACTCGTACCACAGGTACTGGCCATCGAACTTGAACCGTTTGATTCTGTGACTTCAGCGACCACGCGCAAGACGTATGAGAAATCTTCCTGACTTGGCAGAACTGCCATCATGCCCCGTTTAGCTAAACGGCCATGGCCGATTTCACGTCTTTTAGGTGAGCCGACAAAACCAGTTTCACCTACGCAATAAGGAGGGAAGTTGTAATGCAACATAAAGCTATCACGGTACTCACCTTCAACAGCATCGATCATTTGTGCATCGCGATCTGTTCCCAGAGTTGCAACCACCAGAGCTTGCGTTTCACCACGGGTGAACAACGCTGAGCCATGCGCGCGAGGTAGTACGCCTGTACGAACTGAAATACCACGAACCGTTGATAAATCACGGCCATCAATACGATGTTTTGTGGAAAGCACTAAGTTACGAACGTGTTTCTTTTCAAGTGAAGCAAAAATGTCTTTTACTTCATCAGTATTTTCGTCTTCTAATTGAGCTAGCACTTCACTACGCACTTCTTTTAACTTAATTTGACGATCAAGTTTAACTAAAATGGTATACGCGTCAGCAATACCTGTTACTGCAGCGGCCGTTACTTTTTCAACCAGTGTTTGGTCCTTCTCAGGAGCGGTCCAGACCATACGTGGTTTACCCGCTTCTGCAGCTAGTTCACTAATGGCTTGGATGGCTGATTGCATTTGTTCATGACCAAAAGTAACCGCACCTAGCATAACGTCTTCTGGTAAACAGTCGGCTTCAGACTCAACCATCAAAACGGCGTCGCTCGTTCCCGCTACAACCAGATCGAGTTTAGAATCTACTAAGGTAGATTTTAAAGGATTCAGTACGTATTCCTCATTGATATAAGCCACGCGAGCAGCACCAATAGGGCCATCGAATGGTAAGCCAGAAATAGCCAGCGCAGCAGAAGCACCTAGTAAAGCAGGTATATCAGGATCTACTTCAGGGTTTAATGAAATAACCGTCGCAATAATTTGAGTTTCGTTTTTGTAACCCTTAGGAAACAACGGACGAATTGGTCGATCAATTAGTCTTGACGTTAGTGTCTCTTTCTCACTAGGGCGTCCTTCACGCTTAAAAAAACCGCCTGGTATTTTACCGGCAGCGTACGTTTTTTCCTGGTAGTTGACCGTCAACGGGAAGAAAGAATTATTCTCTCCACCTTCACGTTTACCCACCGCGGTGACTAATACGATTGTTCCGTCTATTTCTACCAGAACAGCACCGTCTGCTTGACGTGCTATTTCACCTGTTTCAAATTTAACGAGTTGATTACCAAATTGAAATTCTTTTTTTACTAGAGTCACTTTTATGCCTGCCTATTAATTAACTTTATTTTCTTAAGCCTAAACGCGCAATCAATGCACGGTAGCGCTCAACGTCTTTACCTTTCAAGTAATCAAGAAGCTTGCGGCGTTTATTAATAACTCTTAATAAACCCTGACGTGAATGATGATCTTTTTTATTTTCAGAAAAATGCGGTGTCAAATGATTGATTCTCCCCGTTAACAAAGCAACTTGAACCTCTGGAGATCCTGTATCACCTTCTGATAACGCATATTCTTTAACAATTTCTTGCTTTTGTTCTGTATCGAACGACATATTTTCTTACTCCGACTATATTATATTAAAAAACAAATCATTGTACTCCTGACGGTACTATCTAACAAGCTACAAAGCCAAAAGCCCATTACCTGTATTATGCAAAAATCCTGGTTGGCGCCAGGTAATCGTTTTCACTCCACTTCGCTAAACCGAAAATCTCCCCATTAGAATCGTTTAATCGAATTAAACTATGCTGCTGCAACCCCTTAATCTCAATTTTACGACCCAGGCATAAATCACCTTTTTCTGCATCGGTACAACTGATGACAGGGTATTCCAGTAACGCACTATCTAACCGGCCCAGCAGTTTATCTAACGATTCGAGATTTCCCTGCAAAGCATCCACTTGATCTAGCGTGACTGAACTAGTCAAGTCAAACGGACCGGTTGTAATGCGCCTTAGGAAGGTAACGTGTGCGACGCAGCCTAATTTTTCTGCAAGATCTTCTGCTAAAGTTCGGACGTACGTGCCTTTGCTGCAACACACTTCCAGCGTGATACTCGTTGCCTCTCTAGACAGCACTTTAAGTGATTTAATGCATACCGTACGCGATGGGCGTTCAACTATTTGCCCGGCTCTAGCGAGGTCATACAAACGTTGCCCATTGTGTTTTAGTGCAGAATACATTGGCGGGATCTGTGAGATTTCACCAATAAAGTCCCGCAACACCTTATTTAATTCAGACTCTTCTATACACGGCACCGGCTGTTCAATCACCACCTCACCTTCGGTATCACCGGTAGTGGTCGATTGCCCTAGCTGCATCGTGAACTGATAAGTTTTATCGGAAGTTAGTAAGTACTGAGAAATTTTAGTCGCATGACCAAGACAAATTGGCAGCACACCTGACGCTAAAGGGTCAAGGCTTCCGGTGTGGCCGGTTTTTTTTGCACCAAATAATCGTTTAACGCGTTGAACTACCTGGTTGGACGACAGATGCAAAGGCTTGTCTATTATTAGAATACCGCTGATATCGCGGCCTTTCTTTTTTCGTTCAGACACGTCTTATTTATTATTTTCTGGCTCAGTAGACCTAAGTAAGGCGTCAATTTTAATGCCCTGCTCAACAGACTCGTCCAGAAAAAAGCGCAGTTCTGGCACCATTCTCATTCGCATACGTTTGGAAACCAGACCGTGTATATAATTCGCAGCTCGATTTAACGCGACGATACTCGTTTTTTTATCTTGATCCTGTTGCGTCGTCAGCACGCTGATAAATACTTTTGCCACGGCTAGATCTTTAGTGACTTCAACGCCGCTGACGGTCGCAAAGCCAACGTCCGGATCTTTGACTTCGCGTTGAATTACCCCCGCCAATTCACGCTGTAATTGGCGTTCAACGCGCTGAAAACGTAAAAACTCTCTAGGCATACGTCACTTATAACAGCTTACGCTTAACTTCAATGCGTTCAAATACCTCGATTTGATCGCCGGCCTGAACATCGTTGTAGTTTTTAACGCCGATACCACATTCCATGCCCGACTTAACCTCTTGAACGTCATCCTTGAAGCGCCTTAATGATTCAAGCTGACCTTCGTAAATAACGACGCTGTTGCGTAACACACGTATCGGTAAGTTTTTCTTCACAAAACCTTCGGTTACCATACAACCCGCTATATCGCCTAGCTTTGGTGAACGGAACACGTCTCGAACGTCTGCGATACCAACGATTTGTTCTTTAATATCTGGCGCCAACATGCCCGATAATGCATCACGCACGTCATCGATAACGTCATAAATAATGCTGTAATAACGAACCGCCACACCACGGTTTTCTATCATTTTTCTGGCACTGGCATCTGCACGGGTATTAAAGCCGATTATCAACGCGCTTGAGGCCGAAGCCAGGTTAACATCACTCTCATTAATGCCGCCAACACCGCTAGATACGATGGACACTTTAACTTCATCCGTTGATAGTTTTAATAACGAATCCATCAGCGCCTCTAAACTACCGTGCACATCTGTTTTCAATAACACGTTTAGAGTAGAGCTTTCTCCTTCCTCCATTTGAGAGAAGGCTTGCTCGAGTTTAGTCGCTTGCTGTCTGGCTTGTTTCGCCAGTTTCGTTCTGTTTTGACGGAACACGGCAATTTCACGAGCTTTACGTTCACTAGGCGCCGCATATACTTCTACGCCAGACTCTGTACCACTAGACAGACCCAACACTTCAACTGGTACAGCTGGAGTGGCTTCTTTTACTGCTTTAGCGTGCTCATCGAACATCGCTTTAACGCGTCCGTGAGCCTGACCCGCGACGATATAATCGCCGATCCGTAAGGTGCCTTTTTGAACAAGAATCGTTACAACCGGTCCGCGCCCCTTATCCAGGCGTGACTCGATAACAACACCGATAGCAGGCACATCGACCGGAGCTGTTAACTCCAATAATTCTGCCTGCAGGGCTATAGCTTCTAACAGTTCATCAACACCATCACCCGTTAAGGCTGAAATATTTATAAATGGAGTATCTCCACCCCAGTCTTCCGGCGACACGTTTAATTGCGCCAATTCATTCTTGACCCGGTCGGGTTGCGCGCCTTCTTTGTCCATCTTGTTCACCGCAACGATCATCGGCACCCCAGCCGCTTGAGCGTGCTCAACGGCTTCTTTTGTTTGTGGCATCACACCATCATCCGCGGCAACAACCAAAATAACCAGGTCTGTTACTTGCGCTCCACGCGCGCGCATCGCTGTAAAAGCGGCGTGTCCAGGTGTATCAATAAAGGTCACCATGCTGCCGCCCTGCTTAACCCGGTAAGCGCCAATATGCTGCGTAATGCCACCAGATTCGCCCGCGGCTACACGGCTTTTACGGATGTAATCGAGCAATGATGTTTTACCGTGGTCGACGTGTCCCATAATAGTAACAACGGGGCCACGAGGCGTTTCAACGCCGTCGGCCTGAATAACATCCGCTAGCATTTCAGCCTGAATGTCTTCATCACTTCGTAGTACCACGTTATGACCCATTTCTTCAACAACGATGGCGGCAGTTTCCTGATCCAGAGGCTGGTTTATAGTTGCCATGGTACCCAGGCCCATCAAGGTTTTAATAACCTCTCCGGCTTTAACCTTCATGCGCTGAGCAAGGTCAGACACAATAATACTTTCCGAAATTTCTACGTTGTAAGTAATTGCTTTAGTTGGTACTGCAAATCCGTGCTTATTACCAGATTCGAGACGGATGTCACGTGATCGACTAGGGCCTTTTTTCTTACGTCTTCCTTTTTTAGAATCGACGTGGAGGATTCGTTCGTTAGGCTTGGTCGTTGTCGCGCCTTTCTTTTTATCTGGCTTTCGAGAGACCTCTTTGCTTGACTTAGCCTGTTTCGCCGCCGCTTCAGCTATTTTTTGCTTATCTAGCTCGTCCGCACTAATAACAGTTTCGGTTTCTATAACTTCTGCTGCTTTAGGTTCGACGTTTTTAGGTTCTGCCTCTTTTGTTGCTGCTTTTTCTGCTTCTAATCTTACGGTCTCTTCAGCTTCTTTTTCAGCGTCTAATCTGGATTGCTTTTCAGCCTCAAGCTTACTTTTTTCTTCGAGCTGCTTACTCAGTCTGCCCTGTTCTTTTTCACGTGCCGCACCTTTTTCCTGCACGAGTTTTTGATGTTCTTCACCGGCTCTTTTAGCCTCTTCAAACTCTTCAGCCGTTAAACCTGATGCAAGCTCTGCCGCCGAACGCCCTAAACTTTTCTTTTTACGAACTTCAATACTGACAGACCCACTGGTTTTCCTGCCCTGACTCGGTTGTTTGAGTTCAGTCACCGTCATTTTACGCTTAAGCGTCATTTTCTTTGGCACTGCAATATCTGTTTTAGCCTTACCGTGGCTTTCTCTAAGATGCGCCAATAACTTCAGCTTATCGGCCTCAGTTAGTGTCGAAGTAGTCTTTTTCCCCTTCACACCCGCGTCTTTAAGTTGCACCACTAACTTTTCAGCCGTAGTACCCACAACTTTAGCTAACTGTTGAACTGTCGTGTCTGCCATGCTTCTTTCTCCGGTGTTTATTGCTTACTCAGCGAACCAAGGTTCACGTGCTGTCATAATCAGCGCAGTAGCACGCTCAAGGTCAATATCGACCAATTCAATTAATTCGTCTGTCGCCAGGTCAGCTAAATCTTCTCTGGTCACCACGTCTTTACTGGCTAATTTGAAGGCCAATTCGCGGTCCATTCCTTCCATATCAAGTAGGTCTTGCGCAGGCTCGTGATCTTCCAGCTCCTCTTCAGAAGCTATCGCTTTAATGAGTAAGGCATCTTTCGCACGCTGCTGAATTTCTTCAGCAATATCTTCATCAAATTCATCAATCGCCACTAATTCTTCCAGCTCGATAAAACCGATCTCTTCAATCGTAGTAAAACCTTCCTGAACTAGAATCAAAGCGACGTCTTCGTCTACATCCAGATCAGCCATCAGCTGTTTTACGTAAGCATCTGCTTCTGTCGTACTCTGTTCGTCTGCTTGTGTTTCGCTCATTACGTTTAACGACCAGCCCGTTAATTCACTGGCCAATCGAACGTTCTGTCCACCACGGCCTATCGCTTGCGACAAACTTTCGTCTCTAACCGATACATCCATGCTGTGATTGTCTTCATCGACAACAATTGATACAACTTCAGCTGGTGACATGGCGTTAATGACGAACTGAGCTTCATTTTCGTCCCATAAAATAATATCTACGCGTTCGCCTGCTAATTCATTAGATACGGCCTGTACGCGAGATCCACGCATACCTACACAAGCACCCACTGGGTCTAAGCGTTGGTCGCGACTTCTAACGGCAATTTTGGCGCGCGAACCCGGATCACGAGCTGCGCCTATGATTTCGATTAAACCATCGCCAACTTCAGGCACTTCCAGGTTAAACAACGCAATCAATAAATTTGGTGAACTCCGAGTGACCGTCAATTGTGGACCGCGCGTTACTTCTTCCACTTCTTTCAAATAACCACGAATTCTGTCACCTACACGAACGGGTTCGCGAGGAATCATTTCTTCACGAGGTATGATCGCCTCGGCCGTTCCTTCAAGATCAACGAACACACTACCGCGTTCAATGCGCTTAACAACACCCGTTATTAATTCGCCTACTTTGTTTTTGTAGTGCTCATAAACTTTTCTACGTTCGGCTTCCCTTACTTTTTGTACGATAACCTGCTTTGCAGCTTGCGCGCCAATACGGCCAAAATCTGCTGACGCGATAGGCTCTTCAATAAAGTCACCGACGACTAACTCAGCGTCTTTTTTTATCGCATCTTCAAGTAAGATTTGCGCCTCAGGTTTCTCCAGACCACCTTCAAATTCAGCGTCCGCCTCAACCACTTCCCAACGGCGGAAAGACTCGTAATCACCGGTTTTTTGATCTATAGCAACACGGGCATCAATATCTTCTCGGTATAACTTCTTTGTCGCCATTGCCAATGCGGCTTCGATTGCTTCAAAAAGAACCCCACGATCAATTTCTTTCTCGTTAGAAACAACGTCTACAACCATTAAAATTTCTTTATTAGCCATTTTTAATCCTGAATAATCATTTAATAATTAACAACCAGTTTTGCTTTTTTTATACGAGAAAATGGAATTTCAATTTCTTCGTCATCGACGTGCAAATGAACTATCTCATCTTTTACGTCCAGTATGTTACCGGTAAATCGACGTTGACCTTCAAGGGTCGACTGACTCAACTCCAGCTTCACAAGCGAACCTTTAAAACGCGCAAAATCCTCTACGCTAAACAATGGACGCTCCAGACCTGGCGATGAAACCTCCAGCGTATACTGGCCACTAATAGGGTCTTCCACATCTAACACACCACTTATTTGGTGGCTCACCTTTGAACAATCACCTACCAAAATGCCATTTTCCGAGTCAATATACACACGTAAAACAGACGATTTACCTTGCCCAGAAAACTCAGCCCCCACGAACTCATAACCCAGTCCTGTGATAGCTGGCTTTATTAGATCTAATATTTTAGCTGGTGCTTGATTCATTTTTTAACCATTACATACAAAAAAAGGGCCTACGGCCCATATATCAACTTCAATTTTCGCCTTCCACTTCTAGATGAAAGGTTACTAAATGGCCTAAATAAAAATACCCCTAACGGGGCACCTATTAAAACGTTGGTAGCGGGGGCAGGATTTGAACCTACGACCTTCGGGTTATGAGCCCGACGAGCTACCATGCTGCTCCACCCCGCATCCATTTATCAGGAGGATGTTACTGGAATATCATCCTTTTTACAATCTAAAACGCATTTAATTTATTATTTAAGTCGGTTTGTTTTTTTAAATAAGGCCCAACGTAAAGTGCAAACACGCGGCGGCCATTAAAGCCGCTACTACATCGTCCAACATAATGCCTGCACCGCCGCTCACGTGAAGGTCTAACCAGTTAATAGGCCACGGTTTTAAAATGTCGAACAACCTGAAAAAAACAAACCCTAGTATTACGTTTTGCCAGGAAAAGGGGACCCAGTACATCGTTAATAAGTAGCCCACTATTTCATCCCAAACAATGCCGCCGTGATCGTGCACACCGATATCCTTCGCGGCTTTGCCACAAATCCAGATACCCAGTACCACTGTCAGCACTAACACCGCTAAATACCAACTTTCAAAAAACCGAATTAAGCAGTAATACATCGGTATAGCGGCCAGGGTACCCATCGTTCCGGGCGCTTTTTTTGCCAGTCCAGATCCAAAGCCAAACGCCAGCATTTGGACGGGGTTCACTAACAACTGTTTAAATGAAGGCGTTTTAGTCATTAAAATGTTGATAACCTTTGTCGAGGACCACCGTGCTGCCCGTTGATTTTTTTACTCTAAGCCCCAGCTTTTTTTCAATAACGCCGATTTTAGTTATTTTATAAGACGAAAATTCTTTCATTGATTCAATTTTCAATCGCTCAGGAACCGTAAAGCACAACTCATAATCGTCACCCGTTGAATAGGGCCACAGCTCATCATCCAGCTTCAATATATGCTCTTGAACAGATGGCGTTAAGGGCAAAGCATCGTGTTCAATCGTCGCGCCTACCCCACTCAAGCTAAGGATATGATTTAAGTCGGCAGACAAGCCGTCCGATACATCAATGCACGATGTCGCCACAGTCAACAGAGCCTCGCCCAGTGAAACGCGTGGCGTTGGCGTTAAGTAGCTTACGAGGTCTTCATCGTTTAGATCACTAACGCCTAACTGGGCCTTCAGCAAACCCAACCCGGCATTGCCGATATAACCTGAGACATAGACACTATCGCCCACGTTTGCAGTAGAACGTGTCAAGCGTTGATTTTTCGCCAGCAGCCCCATAATCGTAATCGTAATTGAAAGCGGCCCGCAGGTGGTATCCCCGCCAATTAGCCGTAATGAATGTTTTTCAGCTAAGGCAAAGAACCCCCTACTAAACGAGGACAACCAGGGTTTATCTATGCCGGGCAAGGTGATCGCCAAAGAAACCCAGGCCGGGGTAGCGCCCATTGCGGCCAGATCGCTCAAGTTCACCGCTAAAACCTTATGACCCAACAGCGTAGGATCACTATTAGCTAAAAAATGCACTCCTTCAACCAGGGTATCGGTACTAACGGCCAACTGCTTAGAGTCAGGTATATCGAGCACCGCGCAATCATCACCAATGCCAACGATTGGGGGAATTCCGACATCAGATGCCAGCGTAAAATATTCCTTTATTATTGAAAACTCAGACGCTGGCATAACACCGTCTATTAACCCGTATTTTTCTTCACGTTATTTCTAACCTTTATCTCGACCGCTCTATTTTTTTGCGCTAGCTTATCCATGATGCTATTGACATAGGCGTGGCTTTTTTCAGAGCCAAAGTTTTTCGCTAAATTAACCGATTCGTTAATAATGACCCGATAGGGCACCTCCGGCTTGAACAACAATTCATAGGTACCCAGGCGTAAAACAGCTTTTTCAATCGGATCAATTTTTTCAAAATCACGCGAGGTGAATTCACTTATAGCTAGGTCCAGCTCGCTTAATTTATCAATAGTGCCCGTCAACAGTAGTTGAAAGTAGGCCTTATGAAATTTAGGCATCTCAAGGTCGTTTTCATATTGCTGGCAAAGCCCACTTAAACCCTGCTCGGTCACCTGCCATTGATACAGCGCCTGAAGGGCTACTTGTCGAGCACTGCTTTTAGGTGAACTCATTCGACGTCTATCACCTTAAACAAGTTAACCATTTCAATCGCCGACATGGCCGCTTCAGCACCTTTGTTTCCAGCTTTGGTTCCAGCGCGTTCTATAGCTTGTTCGATAGAATCGACGGTCAATACACCAAAAGCAATGGGGGTATCAGACTGCAGAGATACTGTCGCCAAACCTTTTGTGCACTCGCCCGCTACGTGCTCGAAATGCGGCGTTCCACCACGAATAACAGCGCCCAGGGCAATAATGGCGTCGTACTTTCCTTTTGCCGCCAGTCGCTGTGCAGCTAATGGCATTTCAAAAGCACCCGGTACTTTTACAATATCGATATTTTGTATTGTCGCACCGTGTCTCAACAGGGTATCAATAGCACCGCCTTCTAGCTGCTCAACAATAAAACTGTTAAAGCGAGCGACCAATAGACAGAATCGCGCATCGCGAACCATCATATTACCTTCAATTATTTTTGCGTCTGACATAAAAAAACCTGTGTTAATGTGTATTTTAAAAAGCGAATCGGAATAAAACTTATTTCATTCAAACGAAACTAATGCTCTGTGGGTATAAAAAGATGCTGCTAGTATATCAGTGTTCAGGCTTGCTAATCCAAAGAGACGTGCTCAACGATTTCTATATCAAAACCCGCCAGCCCGGTATATTTTATCGGCGTACCCAACAGCTTTAATTTTTTAATACCCAGCTCAGTCAATATTTGACAACCAACGCCCACCGACCGAGAGTCGACAACGGGCTGAGAAATCGGTTGCGCCACGCCCTTGTCTTTTAACTCTTGCTCATGAATATACTCGACGATGGACTGGTTATCTTCCTGATTACGAATAAGAATCAACGCACCGCGACCTTCTTCAACGATTTTACGCATCGCATTAGGCAGCGGATAATATTCAACCCCTTTAGCGTGCAGCAAATCCGCCAGAGTGCTTTTTGCGCTTACCCTAACCATCACCGGTTCTTCGGTATTAACATCACCGTAGGTTAACGCCAAATGAAGCTTATTATCCACCTGGTCTTGAAACGCGTGCAGTTTGAAATCGCCGAATTCTGTGGGGTAGTCGCAACTACTCACTAACTCGATGGTTTTTTCATTCTGAATGCGATAATGGATCAGGTCGGCAATGGTACCAATCTTCAAATCGTGCTTTTCAGCAAACACCACTAAATCGTCACGACGCGCCATGGTGCCGTCATCGTTTAGAATTTCAACAATCACCGCCGCAGGCTCAGAACCCGCGAGCCTCGCCAAGTCACAGCCGGCTTCGGTATGGCCCGTACGATTTAACACCCCGCCTGGTTGCGCCATCAGTGGAAAAATATGCCCTGGTTGAACGACGTCATTGGGGCTGGCGTCGGGCTTAACCGCCGCCAAAATTGTTTTTGCTCTATCGGCCGCCGAAATACCCGTGGTAACACCTTCGGCCGCTTCGATCGACACCGTGAAATTCGTTGAATACGCCGCCTGATTATCATTCACCATCAAGGGTAAACGCAGTTGCTGGCATCGTTCGCGCGTCAGGGTTAAACAAATTAAGCCACGCCCGTAGCTGGCCATAAAATTGATGTCCTGTGGGCGAACGTGCTCGGCGAGCATCAAAAGATCCCCTTCATTTTCGCGGTCTTCGTCGTCCATAATGATGACGATTTTGCCCTGCTTCAGGTCTTCTATAATTTCTTGCGTGCTATTCATATCATGCGATTCAGGCTTTAACGGCGAGTATTGTAGCCGATTCGGTCAATCATCTATTTGTATTATTTAACAAATCCGCTATTTTCGAGTAGTTTTTTATAATCTACGGCTGTGTTGCCCTGCGTATTTCCCATCATCAAACGCTCCAGGTATCGCGCTATCACGTCCACCTCAAGGTTCACCCAGTCACCCACATGGGTCTTGCCGAGGCTGCTTTTATCCAGGGTATGCGGAACGATATTGACTGAGAACGACACATCATCGACGCTATTCACCGTCAAGCTGATACCATCAATGCAAATAGACCCTTTTTGCGCGACATAACGAGCGAGTTCTGGGAGAACGCTAAACGTAAAACGAACGGAACGCGCGTCTGCTTTTTTTTCTAGCACTTGCCCAACGCCATCTACGTGCCCGCTTACCAAGTGCCCACCCAACCGTGTTTGCGCCTGTAATGCGCATTCAAGATTAACCGCCAAACCCGCTTTAATACGACCCATAGTCGTCGTCGACAGCGTTTCGTTAGAAACATCCGCCACAAATTGCCCAGGCGTTAATTCAATCGCCGTTAGACACACGCCATTCACCGCAATGCTATCACCCAGCTTGGCGTCGCTTAAATCCAGATCATGCGTCGCCACTGTTAAACGAACGTCTCCCTGACGTTGCTCGACGCGCTTTATCTTACCTATAGCCTGAATAATTCCGGTAAACATTGATAACCCTCTTCTAACGCCCTAATTTAGTTTTATAGCTCAGCTTTATATCACCGCCTATAGTATCCATGCTCATCAAATTTAATTGAATTCTATCCGCCAGATGCGTTAAATCGGGCATTGCAAATGCAGCGCGAGCACCTGAACCAAGCACGCTCGGCGCGATATAAACAATCAGTTCATCGATCATCCCAGTATTTATACAGGCACCATTTAACACAGCACCCGCTTCTATCAACACACTGTTAATCGCTTGCGCAGATAGCCACTTTTGCACCTCGCGTAAATCTACGTGACCTTTCTTATCTGCCGGCAGTACATCAACGCGGCAGCCCGCTTTTCTTAGGGCTTTAGCTCTATTGCTATCGGTACTGCAGGTTAATATGGTCGTATTCACTTCTCCACTCAATAACGCAGCGTCCAGTGGTGTTTGTAATTTCGAATCGACGACGATGATACGGGGCTGAGTAACCAGACTTTTATCTAGCCCATCTCTCGCCGTTAATTGCGGGTCATCGGCCAAAATGGTTCCGACGCCGGTTAGTAAGGCATCACTTTGCGCGCGTAAAAGGTGTACGTCCTGCCTTGCCAAAGGCCCTGTTATCCATTTGCTTTCACCAGAGGCCATCGCGGTTTTACCGTCTAAACTCATCGCCACTTTGCTGATGATATGCGGCTTTCCATGCTTCATTTTATGACAGTAATCTTTATTTAACTCTTCCGCTTGTGCTTTTAATAAACCAGTCTCTACGGTCATTCCAGCGTCACGCAACTTTGCTAACCCTTTGCCAGCGACTAGCGGGTTAGGGTCTTGCATGGCGACCACGACGCGAGTTATAGACGCCTTGATTAACGCGTCAGCACAAGGCGGGGTTCGGCCGTAATGGCTGCACGGTTCAAGCGTGACGTACGCGGTGGCATTGTTTGCAGACACGCCTGCCTGTCTTAGCGCATTGACTTCTGCGTGCGGTTCGCCTGCTTTTTCGTGCCAGCCCTCACCTACAATTTGACCCGCCAGAACAATAACGCAACCGACACTAGGGTTTGGTTTGGAACTGTAGCGACCACGTTCAGCCAGCTCTAGTGCGCGAGCCATAAAATGTTTATCGTCAGGCGTGAACGTCATGATCAACGCCTACTTCTTGCCCACAACAGCACTAAACGTCAGCTGCTCGTTTTTTCCTTCTTTCTCTAAAGCGTCAATGACCTCTCTAAAGGCATTTATATCTTCAAAGCTTTTATACACTGAGGCAAATCGAACGTAGGCGACGTGATCCAGATTTTGCAACTCGTCCATCACCAGCTCACCGATTTTTAACGACGGCACTTCGCGCTCGCCTAAAGAAATCAGGCGTTTTTTAATACGGCTTATCGTTGCCTCAATCGCTTCGCTATTGACCGGTCTTTTTTCCAGCGCGCGCAACACACCTGCGCTTAACTTTTCTTCCCAAAAAGGCTCTCGAACGCCATCACTCTTCACTACTCTTGGCAGGTTAAGCTCGGCGGTTTCAAAGGTCGTAAAACGCTCTTTACACTTCACACATTCGCGTCTCCGACGCACGCTATCGCCTTCGCCAGCCAGGCGCGAATCTATTACCCGCGTATCGTTATCACTACAAAAAGGACATTGCATAGCGCTCTTAAAACTCCGTTAGGCGTAAACAGGTAGTCGTTTACAAATAGCCAAAACGTTTTGTTTCACGGCCTGCTGCACACTTTCGTTGTCAACGTCATCTAGAATATCGCACATCCAGCCCGCTAAATCTTTGCTGTCTTGCTCGTTAAAGCCACGCGTTGTAATCGCGGGTGAGCCCAATCTGATTCCACTGGTTACAAACGGTGATTGCGGATCATTCGGCACAGAGTTCTTATTGGTGGTGATATTGGCTTTCTCTAGCGCCGCTTCCGCCATTTTACCGGTCAAGCCTTTATCCACTAAATCAACTAAGAAAAGGTGGTTATCTGTACCGCCAGAAACGATGTTATAGCCACGCTCAATAAACAAATTAGCCATCGCGCTGGCATTTACTTTTACTTGTTTTTGGTATGTTTTAAATTCTGGTGACAAGGCTTCTTTAAACGCTACCGCTTTCGCCGCGATAACGTGCATTAATGGGCCGCCCTGGGTGCCAGGAAATACCATCGAGTTTAATTTTTTCTCAATCACCGGGTTAGCTTTAGCTAGGATAATGCCGCCGCGTGGGCCACGTAATGTTTTGTGTGTTGTTGACGTAGTGACGTCGGCAATATTCACCGGACTTGGATATTCTCCCGCGGCCACCAAACCAGCTACGTGGGCCATATCCACAAACAGGTAAGCGCCAACAGAATCTGCGATATCACGAAATTTTTGCCAATCCATGACGCGCGAATAGGCAGAAAAACCAGCGACGATCATTTTCGGTTTGTGTTCGTTAGCGAGCGCCTGAATTTCGTCGTAATCAACTTCACCAGTCGCATCGTTCAAACCGTACTGAATCGCATTAAACAATTTGCCTGAAAAGTTAACTTTAGCGCCGTGCGTTAAATGCCCACCGTGTGCCAAACTCATCCCCAAAATAGTATCGCCCGCTTGTAACAAGGCAAAATAAACCGCGGCATTAGCTTGTGAACCTGAGTGGGGCTGTACGTTTGCATAATCCGCGTCAAATAATTCTTTAACGCGGTCAATGGCTAATTGCTCAGCAATATCAACGTATTCACAACCGCCATAATAGCGTTTACCAGGGTAACCTTCGGCGTACTTGTTGGTTAGCATAGAACCCTGAGCCTGCATGACACGCGGGCTAGCGTAGTTCTCAGACGCAATCAGCTCGATATGATCTTCCTGGCGTTGCTCTTCTTTTTGAATAGATGCCCAAAGTTCATCATCAAAACCTTCAATTGTCATGCTTTTGTTGTACATTTAGTCGCCTCGTTCTGTTGCAAAGTAGCTAGTTGAAAAAGTACGATTTTACATGATATTGTGCTTATTTGGCTATATTTAGCTACTAACACACAAGTAAAAGCCGTTTTATTAAACCCATCAAAGCGTCTGACTAGCCTCCCAGCATTAAACTTTTAAATAACCGCGCTATATAACCCCCAGACCACCTACATGTCGGGAACAAGCTCTTACATCTGCGTTATGCCTTAACAAAAAAGGATTCTAATGCGCTGATAAACCATATAAAAAAAACATCGTTTAATACTTTGCGGTCCTTTGCGTTATAGATTAGACAATTGTTTTGCAGTACAAGGAATTAGTGTTAATCTTGTCATTGCTTGGTGGGTAAATAACACCATGTTCTGTATATATATCGGTAAGTTAACCAGATTTATAATATAGGAGATTTACATGCACATTCTCAGGCATTACTTCATTAGCGATAGCCTCGACGATCTTGAAGTCTTTGAACAACAACTTGAAAGTCACGGCATTAACACCACACAAACTCACGTTCTTAGCATGCACGATCAAGAGGTGGCACAGCACGAGCATTTGAACTACGTCCAGTCATTTATGAAAAAAGACGTAGTCCGCTCATCTGAAATCGGCCTTTTAATCGGACTTACTCTGGCCATCTTCCTGCTCAGCGTCGCTCATTTTGCCGCCTGGACAGAAACGGCCGCGGGCTGGGTTCCGTTTATCTTTCTGTCGGCGATACTCATTGGTTTTTGCACCTGGGAAGGAGGCTTATTGGGCATCCAGAAACCTAACTATCAATTCGAACGATTTGCTGAAGCGCTGAAAAATGACAAGCATATATTCTTTGTTGACCTGGAACCTAGTCAAGAAGAGGTACTGGAAAAAGTACTTTCCTTACACCCTCTAATCGAACTAGCTGGAACGGGAGCAGGAGCCCCACGTTGGTTGTTGGAATTTCAAAATAGAGTACCACGCTTCTTTAGAGAAACTTTTCCATAATCGAAAGCTGTCTGAATATTCTAGCTTCACGGCCCATGACCCGCTGTAGGGTCATTGAAAAAAAGTGAACCTATAAAAACCCCGATATATTGATATCGGGTTTTTCACTTTGTACAAAATAATTATTGCGCCATCAATCGTGTTTCACGACCCCTTCCATCTGCATAACTCCAGTGCCTCCATCCAAATATACTGCCCGCGTATCCTTGGTATAATTCGCTTCAAATGACATCAGTCCAATCAATACCAGCAAACACCCCATCGGTATTAAAATCGCACAGGCCATCGCCAGTCTCTCGTAAAACATATGCATAAATACAGCGATAATAAAGCCCGCTTTTAAAAACATAAAAAACAGTATTAATGTCCAACGCAGGTAACTCTGCAACTGCATATAGTCCACCATGTACGACAGCGCGCTTAGAACAAACAATAAGCCCCATACCCAGAAGTAAATCGCAATCGGGTGTTGTTGTTCCCCTTCCCCAGTAATAACCTCACTCATAAATACCCCCTACCAAAGATAAAAGAATGCAAAGATAAATACCCATACCAGATCCACGAAATGCCAGTAAAGGCCGACAATTTCGACGATCTCGTAACCACCTCGGCGGCCGGTAAAAAAGCCCGGTCGCATATTTTCAAGATCACCGGTCCATACTTTTCTGGCTACGATAAGCAGCAAAATCACACCAACAGATACGTGAAAACCGTGGAAACCCGTAATCATGAAAAATGTCGCACCGAACTGTGGCGCACCCATTGGGTTACCCCAGGGACGAACCCCTTCCTCAACGATCAGCTTTGTCCATTCGAATACCTGCATACCGACAAATGAAGCGCCAAAAAAAGCAGTCGCGAGTATCAGAAAAGTGGTTATTTTGCGCTTTTTTTCGTAACCGAACTTCACCGCCATTGCCATGGTACCGCTGCTGCTAATGAGAATGAACGTCATGATAGCGATCAGGATCAGTGGTATATGATTACCAAAGACAGTCAAGGCAAATACTTCACTCGAATTCGGCCAGGGTACGGTGGTCGATGTGCGCACCGTCATATAGCTGGTTAGAAAAATTGCAAATATAAACGTGTCGCTGAGCAAAAATATCCACATCATGGCTTTGCCCCAGGGAACACGCTTGAAGGCTTGTTGGTCTGAAGACCAATCGGAAACAACCCCCGGCAATCCCTCTACAACTTTAACAGGACGCCCCGTTTCATCTACCGCTGCTCCATACGACATATTTTATCCTTATAGTCTAAGTTGATAGTAGCAAACCAAATAAAATGATCCATATCAGCAATAAGTAATGCCAGTAAACCGCGCAAAGCTCTATGCTTAAGCGCACACGGCTTAGCTCGGCGCCACTCAATAGCTTTAACGTTGTAATGCACCACACCACTAAACCACCCAATAAATGCAGCGCGTGCAATCCGGTAATGAGGTAAAAGAAGGCGTTGGCTGGATTAGAATAAACAAAGTGACCCAAAGAGTTTAGTTGTTGCCACGCCATCCATTGACCGGCCATAAAAACAAACGCGAAAAAACCGCCTGCGAGTAAGCCATACCGTGCCGCTATAATTCTCCCTCGTTCAGCCGATACACGAGCCCACTGCAGGGCCACACTGCTGAGAACTAATGCGCCGGTGTTCCACCACAATAAATTTGGGTCCGTTAGCGGCCGCCAATCACCCAGTTCCATGCGCATCATATAAGCGCTGATAAATAAGGAAAATAAGGACGTGACTACGGCAAGAAAAACGAATAAGCCGAGCTTTCTCTCAGGTTTATGAAACGAACGACCGCTATAACCTTCCATCGCGGGATCAAGTTCGTTTGCTAACCACGGTTGAGTATCGGCCGTTTGCTTTAAAAGCCACCAGGCGACCACGAGCATCAATACGGCCATAAAAAGTAACGCAATCGTCATAAGCCCGTTTCTCTGAAATTCATTTGATTGCTATTAATCACACTAGGCATCATCAACACTCCGCGTTACCTGAGAAGGCGCTACATTTTGAGGTATGAAATCACGTTCTGAGCCCGGTACGCTGTAATCATAAGCCCAGCGATAAACCAGCGGCAACTGCTCACCAAAGTTACCATGTTTAGGTGGCGTATCTGCCGTTTGCCACTCTAATGTCGTCGCTTCCCAGGGGTTGCTTCCAGCTTCTTTACCGCGGAAATAACTAACAAACAAATTATAGATAAACACCAGTTGCACAGCGCCCACGATGATTGCCGCGATAGAAATAAACTCATTAAGACTGACGGCAGATGGCGGAATAAAATCGGTGCCTTCTATCGCGTAATAGCGACGAGGTACGCCTAAAAACCCTAGGTAATGCATCGGGTAGTAAATGGCGTAGGTACCTAAGAATGTAACCCAAAAGTGAAACTTACCCAACGTATCATCCAACATCCGCCCAGTGATTTTTGGGTACCAGTGATAAATAGCGCCAAACACCACCAACACGGGCGATACGGCCATCACCATATGGAAATGCGCGACCACAAACATGGTGTCAGATAATGGTAAATCGATGGTTACATTGCCTAAAAACAGGCCAGTCAAACCGCCATTAACAAAGGTGAAGATAAAGCCTATAGCAAACAGCATGGGTACATTCAGGCGAATATTACCCCGCCAAAGGGTCAACACCCAGTTATAGACTTTGATCGCCGTGGGTACGGCAATAATCAACGTAGTAGTAGCGAAAAAGAAACCAAAATAAGGGTTCATTCCGCTGACGTACATATGGTGCGCCCAAACGACAAAGCTGAGCGCGCCAATTATAATAATCGCCCACACCATCATGCGGTAACCGAAAATATTTTTACGCGCGTGCACCGACAGTAAATCAGACACGATACCGAAAGCGGGTAAGGCGACGATGTAAACTTCGGGGTGTCCAAAAAACCAGAACAAGTGCTGGAACAAAATGGGGCTGCCCCCTGTGTAGTCAAGCTGCTCACCCATTGAAATAATCGCCGGCATGAAAAAACTCGTGCCAATCAGCTTGTCTAGTAACATCATAATCGCGCTGACCAACAGCGCGGGGAAGGCCAGTAGCGCGAGTATGGTGGCCATAAAAATACCCCAGATCGTCAACGGCATACGCATCAATGTCATGCCGCGGGTGCGCGCCTGTAAAATCGTCACCACGTAATTCAGCCCGCCCATGGTAAAACCAACGATAAACAGCGCCAGAGAGATCAGCATTAAAATAATACCCCCATCAGAACCCGGCGTACCTTGCAGGATCGCCTGCGGTGGGTACAGGGTCCATCCAGCGCCGCTTGCACCACCAGGGACGAAGAAACTTGCTACCAAAATTAGCACGGCGATAAAATAAATCCAGAAACTGAGCATATTGGCGAAGGGAAATACCATATCGCGGGCACCCACCATCAGCGGTATTAAATAATTGCCAAAACCACCTAGAAAGAGCGCGGTCAATAAGTAAACGACCATAATCATGCCGTGCATGGTGACCAACTGGATATAAGCAGACGGGTCAATAAAATCAAACGCTCCCGGCCAGCCAAGCTGAACCCGCATCAACAGGGACATGACCAACGCGACCATGCCAATTGCAATCGCAGTGCAGGCGTATTGGATAGCGATAATCTTAGCGTCCTGGGAGAATACATACTTACCAAGCCAGGTTTTAGGATGATACAGCTCCATCTCAGGAATTTCGCCGGGTGCGACATGCTCATCCGCATCGTGAGTAACAATGGCCATCAGATAATCCCCTTTACTATATGTTTATTTGCAACTTTCATTAGTTAGAACCTTCGCCCAAGCCCTCTTTAGCAAAAGCTATGAGCGCACTCATTTCAGCGTCGGTGAAACTGGCCGGCGGCATTATCGCTGGATACCCCGCCACAACTTTGGCGTTCGGATCAACAATAGATTCTATAAAGTACGCGTCATCAACCACTGCCGTCGTTCCATCTGCCATGGTTTCCGTTTTACCGTACAGGCCCAACCAGCCAGGGCCAATGCTGGCGCTTCCATCAACGCTATGGCAGGCAACGCAACCACGCGACTGAGCTAATTGTCTACCCTGTTCGACCAGGCTCAAGCCCACTGCGGACGCCGGACCCGTGCCCGAGACGGTTTGTGCGTAAGTGGGGTATGTTTTTAACCAGGCTTTGTAGTCGGCCTCTTCGTCCACGATAACGTGGCTGCGCATGTTGTAGTGACCAATGCCGCATAGTTCTTCACACAACACGTCATAGCTACCCAGCACAGTGGGCGTAAACCATAAGTAAGTGACGATCCCCGGCACCAAATCCATTTTGACTCGGAATTGCGCCACCGCGAAGTCGTGTAATACGTCCTGGGAGCGCAATAACATTTTGACTGGACGACCGATGGGTAAATGCACGTCATCAGCCACGACGATTATATCGTCTTGCCCATTGGGGTCATTCGGGTTCATTCCTAAGGGATTTTCGGCCGTGGTGTGGCGTGTATCGACGGTGCCTAACATGCCGTCATCGCCGGGAAAACGGTAACTCCATTGCCACTGCTTACCGATAACCTCCATTACATCGGCGTCTTCAGGGGGATTAACGAAGTCGGCCCAAACGTACAGGCCAGGCGCCAACATCGCCGCCACTCCAAGAGCCGTTAGTCCGGTCAACCAAATTTCGAGTTTTTTGTTTTCAGGTTCGTAATCTGCTCGGGAACCTTTTTTCTGGCGAAACTTTATCACGCAAAAGGCCATGAACAGATTGACGGCAACAAACACCGCACCTGTAATCCAGAAAGTAAGATTGATGGTGTCGTCTATGGTGCTCCAGTTAGAAGCTAGAGGAGTTAAATACCAGGGACTGAGAAAATGAAAGACAACCGAACCTATGACCAATAAGATCAACACTATAGCGAATACCATAATCTTTTACAGCTCCTTCTCCAGTTTTTACAACGGATTCAAAGATATACAAAAGTCTAGACGGCCCGACTGCTTACGATGGTATATGAAAATTTTGTTTGAGACCAAGGTTTTTTTCAGTCCGATAAAATTTATCGAACACGTCAGAGCTTTTAGCAAGCTAAATGGACATCAAAAAAAACTGCGTAGTGCTTGATGCTTAAACGCCTCGCGATTGAATTCAACCTTACTCGTTTGCCTGCTATTTTTTTGTTCTATTTTTTATTCTGCGCGCGCTCCGTAGGGTAAATGTCGGCCCTACTCGCCAGAAAATTAACTGCGCGAGTATCAGCAGCGCGATAAAAAAAGGTATATAGCCGTAGTCAAAACCTCCTACGTGAAAATAAAACACCGCTCGATAAGTTTCTTCTTTCTCGGGGTGCCTCGCAGTAACAACACCGATATAGCCCCCCGCCTGTTTAAAATCATAATTAGCCTTCAGTGCACCGTCGGCGTGTATTGTCGCTGGTAAATAAAAAATCGTTTGCTGCTCGATATTATCAATGGCGGTAACGTCATCCCACTGAGCGAACTTCCCAATCTCGTTTACATCTTTGAGGATACGAAAATCGACCAGCATTTCCTTTAGGTAGTCGTGTTGATAATCAATAACAAATATACTGTTCGCCACCTCGGGAATGTCCTCGCAAAACTCCTGCGAACCATCGTCGGTTTGCTGGTAACCGATAAAGTGCGCCTGCAAAAAGCCGATAGTTATAACGCATTTATCGTCTTCCATGCCAACCCCGCCATGTGCAATAACGTATTGGCTCCACGCCATCAGGCTTAGTGAAAACAGTAAAATTTTGCTTATCGTCATCTATTTTCTCAACTAGCAATGCAGGTTAATATTACGTTGTTTTATTCATTAAAGGTAATATCAGCGAGTGCTATCATTTGCCAGCGTGATAGAAAACGGCTTAATCTGGATGAAGTGCGCGTATCTCACTTTGGTTTACGCTAGACACTAAATCCAGTACGCTAGACACTATCGGTTTATCAACAATTAATTTTATGATGAATATTAAAGAAGTCCCTTCATTGCGCAGCGTAATCCACACCATAGGGCAAGTCATCGGTTTCTTATCCGCCATCGGCGTTACCTTACTGTGGACCTACGCCATGTGGGGGCCGAGCAGCGTCCTATCATTATCGAACACCAGTTTTTCCGGCGCATTTATCATGACTGTTATCGCTATTGTCGCTGTCATTGCCTCAATACATGGACACGGCGTTGTACTCTTATTGATGTTCTTCCTGTCTTTTTGTCCGATCGGCTTTTTCTTTCTGACTGAATCACACTGGCTTAGCTGGACGGGGGTGCTAGACCTCGGCTTTCTTCTCGCTGGTGTCCTGCTATTAAAGACCAAACCCGTATCAATAGCGGATAATACAAAAGACACCGAGTCATCTGTATAAACGTTAAAAAACGTTTCAAGACTCAATTCAGTGCATTTACACCATAGATCGCGATAACAAAATGGTGGCACCTTAACTAAACGCCAAATTCTTATCGACAAATACACCGTATTTGTGAAGTATTTTCTTACTAAATAAGTAGCACTTTTACTTATAACCCTAACTATCTCAATACAGTGAATAGATTTATTGAGATATATTAATGCCCGTTCATTCAGAAATACATAGTACCTATGAAAACTGCCTACATTACTCATCCAGATTGTTTTAAACATGAAATGACACTAGGTCACCCAGAAAAGCCACAACGCCTTTATACTATTCAGGATCAGCTTAAATCTAAACTACTATGGGACCTTCTAGAACATATTGAAGCGCCTAACGTCAATGAAGAAGCCTTATTACGAGTTCATAGCCAGCAACATATCAATTATATCCTCGATAATGCACCTCAAGTCGGTCAGCAACTTTTTCATGTCGATCCCGATACGTTCATGAACGAATTCACGCTCAGTGCTGCCAAAAAAGCTGCTGGAGCAGGCATTAAGGCGGTCGACCTTATTATGGAAAAGCAAATTGATAATGCCTTTTGCGCTATACGACCTCCCGGCCACCACGCGGAAAGATATGACCCTATGGGCTTTTGTTTTTTCAATAATATAGCCGTGGCTGTTGCGCATGCACTAGAAACTTATAAGCTAGAACGCGTCGCTATTGTCGATTTCGACGTACACCAAGGCAATGGAACTGAAGATATTTTTAAGAACGATGCTCGCGTACTCGTTTGCTCAACGTATGAGCACCCGCTATATCCATTCTCTAATCACCCATCCATACCCGGCCATCTAATCAATTGCCCCTTACATCGTGACGCATCAGGGCTAGAATTTCGTGAAGCCGTTCGACGAGACTGGCTCCCTGAACTAAACGCATTTAAACCACAGTTTGTTTTTATTTCAGCTGGCTTTGACGCCCACTGGGAAGACGAAATGTCCTATTTACGATTTCACGATGAAGACTTCGCGTGGGTAACGCGGGAAATAGTCGAAATAGCCCGCAAACACTCTGATAACAGAATTGTTTCCATGCTTGAAGGTGGTTATGCATTGAACGCATTAGCCCGCAGCACCGAGCAACACATTCGAGTACTAATGGGGCTCGATTAAACAAATCTAATCTCACAGTATTAATTTAACATCCACAACACCAGGTTCTTTGTAGTTGGTTTTTAGCGTAAAGCCTTCTTTTTTGCACATATCCAGCATGACCTTGTTAACCGCTAACACCGAACCATAAATTTCATCAAGTTGCCGAGTTTTTGCATACGCAATTATCCGTTTCAACAAAAGAGTACCCAAGCCCTGTCCGCCCACAACATGATTAACGATTAAAGCAAACTCTGCCCGCGCAGCAAACGGTTCTGAAATCAAACGCACCACCGCATAGAGATTCCAGCCTGCTTTAGTAGGTAAATCCGTGACTACCAGAGCCATTTCACGATCATAATCAATTTGTGTGAAACGCGCAGCCATATGATGATCCATTTTTTTGATCGCATGGAAAAACCTAAACCATATTTCTTCCTTAGTTAGTTGTTCAAAATTTTTGATTAATGCTAGCTCATCTTCAGGCCTAATTGGCCTGAGCTTATAGGTTTTTCCAGAATCAAGACGTATTAACTCCTCAAGCTCTCTCGGGTAGGGATGAATGGCCAGCCGGTCTGCTTTAACGGTTTTTTTTGGTGAAATTCGTATCCGGGCGTCTAGTGCAATAACGCCGTCTTTATTCGCCAATAATGGATTAATGTCTAATTCTACTAATCGATCAAAATCCACCACTAATTGCGACAACTTAATTAACGTAAGTAGCAAGGCATCCATATCTATCGCGTCCTGCTCTCGATACCCTTGCAATAAGCGATACACTTTAGTCCTGGAAATCATATCTTTTGCGAGCTTCAAATTTAGAGGGGGCAATGCCAACGCCTTATCATCATAAATCTCAACCGCCGTACCGCCTTTACCAAATAACAGAACAGGCCCAAACGTAGGATCTTCCAAAACACCCAATATAAGTTCGTGGGCGCCTTTAGTATCGACCATGTGTTGAACAGCAAAACCCTCTATTCTGGCGTTTGGTTGAATTTGTTTCGCCGTGTACTCAATATCCAATACGGCCTGTCGAACTGCTTCTGCACTAGCTAAATTAAGCGCCACACCACGAACATCGGATTTGTGCAGAATATCGGGGGAAAACACCTTTACGGCGACGGGAAAACCTAAGTCCTCAGCAAAAGCGACCGCTTCTTCTGCTGTTGAAGCTAATCGCGTAGTCACTGTTGGTATGCCATACGCGGCCAAAACATCCTTTGCTTCAAGCTCATTAAGCCATTCACGTCCTTGCGCTAACACTCGTTGAAAAATATCTCTGACTTTATCAACATCAAAAACCAGGTCTTCTGATCTAGCAGGAGGCGTTTCCATCAAAATTTTCTGGTTTTGTCTATAACGCACTAAATACATGAACGCACTAACCGCTGCTTCCGGTGTCTCATAGTTTGGAATGCCACGCTCAGCGAGTATCGCCCTGCTCTTTTCCGCTGTTGCGCTGCCAACCCAACTGGCAAGAATGCATTTATCACTGCTCTGTGCCGCCTCCGAAATCGCCTCTGCCACCTCTACACTCGAGGCAACTGCGGTCGGGCAGTTCAGCACCAAAATAGCACCCACACTCTCATCTTGCTGCAGAATAGTCAGCGCATCTACATATCGTTGGGGACCCGCATCGCCAATAATATCGACTGGGTTCGCATGAGACCAGCTGTCAGGCAACACCTTATTTAGTTTCTGTATTGTCTCTTTCGATAAATTCGCCAGCAAGCCACCTTCCTCGACCAGAGCATCCGTGGCTAATACACCCATACCCCCACCATTGGTCAAGATAGCTAAGTGATCGACCTCAACCGGCCCAATAGACGTGAGTGAGGCCGCGGCATAAAACAATTCACGCATACCTGGCACTCTAAGCAAACCAGACCGATCAAAAGCTGCTTGATACACATCGTCTGAGCCTGCTAGCGCACCCGTATGGGAGGCAGCTGCACGACTTCCTGCAACAGAACGCCCCACCTTCAGAACCACCACGGGTTTAGTACGAGAAGCCGATCGCGCTGCTGAGATAAAACGACGAGCATTATGAATCGACTCCATATATATCAAGATCGCTTCCGTCTCCGGGTCAGAGGACATAAAATCAAGCGCCTCAGCAAAACCAATATCAGCCATATTGCCAAATGAAACCAGGTGAGAAAAACCAATCCCACGACCGCAGGCCCAGTCAATAATAGACGTCAGCATGGCGCCTGATTGAGAGATAACGCCAATATTGCCTTTGTTAGGCATTAAGTGGCTGAAACTTGCATTTAAACCACTGATAGGCGAAATAATACCCAAGCAATTAGGCCCGACAATTCGCATATTATATCGTCGAGCGTTGTTCAACATCTTGTCTTCTAAGAGCTTGCCTTGTTCGTTATTTCCCTCTGAAAAACCAGCACTTATAACAATAACGCTTCTTGATCCTCTTTTACCCAACTCTGCAATTAACTTGGGAACGGTAACCGCAGGTGAAACAATAACGGCCAAATCTGGTACGTGTGGTATATCAGCCACTGTTGAGTAACAAATAATATCAAGTACGTTGGAGTACTTTGGATTAACAACGCATAATTTGTCCGCTTCCACCCCAGCTGAAAGAAGGTTTTTCATGATAATTTGGCCAAGCGAGCCTTCGCGAGAACTAGCCCCAATAACCACAATGCTTTGTGGAGAAATAAAATTTGAAATTTTGTTTTCAATCATAATAAAATCCTTTTACACAGAGCAAACACCAAAGTCACCTAATTCCTTTCGCGAAGACATTACAGAATAAAATACAACGCAACACCGCGTTCATTATCGATACACCCTACTCTAAAGCTAACTTTGCCGCAACGCAGCATTTTAATTATAGCGGCGAGTTTGTTTCATTTGTATGGAGGAATTGTAATAACCTTCCGCTAGCCCACCATTAATATCAGGTTTCAACCCATCCGGTCTTTATCAAAAATTAACTACACGTGAACATTGACTTGATATAGTTTCTAACACACCATTTATAATGATCAGTTCATTAGCAGCATTTTTAAAAAAAACAGCCCTAATACAGGCTTAAATTAAAAGCCTTAATGTAAAAATACAAACGGATAAATAATGGCACAATACATTTACACCATGAACCGCGTTAGCAAAGTTGTACCGCCTAAACGCCAAATTTTAACCGACATTTCCTTATCATTTTTCCCCGGCGCAAAAATTGGCGTACTGGGTTTAAACGGTTCAGGTAAGTCCACCTTACTTAAAATAATGGCCGGACTAGATACTAATATTGAGGGCGAAGCACGGCCACAAGCCGGCATTAAAATTGGCTACTTGTCGCAAGAACCGCAGTTGGACGAAAGCAAAGATGTGCGCGGTAATATTGAAGACGCGCTGGGTGATTTAACCTCAGCACAAGCCGAACTAGACGCCGTGTACGCCGCTTACGCAGAACCCGATGCCGACTTTGACGCCCTCGCCGCCAAGCAAGCCGAGTTAGAAAACATACTACAAGCCGGTGATGGGCATGATACCGAACGCACCATGGAAATTGCTGCCGACGCATTGAGACTTCCGCCTTGGGATGCCGACGTAAGCAAATTATCCGGCGGTGAAAAACGCCGCGTCGCGCTGTGTAAATTACTGCTATCAAAACCCGATATGCTGTTACTCGATGAACCCACCAACCATTTGGATGCAGAATCCGTCGCGTGGTTAGAACGCTTTTTGCACGACTTTACCGGCACCGTGGTCGCCGTCACCCATGATCGGTACTTTTTAGATAATGTGGCCGGTTGGATTTTAGAACTGGATCGCGGACGTGGTATTCCGTGGGAAGGCAATTACTCATCATGGCTAGAACAAAAAGACGCACGTTTAGAGTTAGAACAAAAAGCCGAAGCCTCACAAAAACGTTCGATTAAAAAAGAACTGGAATGGGTACGCTCAAACCCGAAAGGCCGTCACGCCAAAAGCAAAGCGCGGATGGCACGCTTTGATGACCTGCAATCCAAAGAATTCCAAAAACGCAGCGAAACCCAAGAAATTTACATCCCACCTGGCCCCCGCTTGGGCGACTCAGTGATTGAGGCCGTTAACGTCAGCAAATCCTTTGGTGACCGCGTGTTGTTTGACAACCTAAACTTTAAACTACCCCAAGGCGGTATCGTCGGCATTATTGGTGCCAACGGCGCGGGTAAATCCACCCTGTTTAAAATGATGGGCGGGCTAGAAGAAACCGGTGGTGGTGAGATTAAAATAGGCGAAACCGTTAAGCTCGCCTACGTGGATCAATCACGCGATGGCCTAGATGACAACAAAACCGTGTTTGAGGAAATTTCCGAAGGCAACGATATAATAACCGTTGGCACCTACGAAACCCCATCACGCGCCTACGTCGGCCGGTTTAACTTTAAAGGCTCGGACCAGCAAAAACGCATGGGCGACCTATCCGGTGGTGAGCGTAACCGCGTGCATTTAGCCAAAGTGCTTAAAGAAGGCGGCAATGTGCTATTACTGGATGAACCCACCAATGATTTGGATATTGAAACCCTACGCGCCTTAGAAGAAGCCCTACTCAGCTTTCCCGGTTGCGCCGTGGTCATCTCGCATGATCGTTGGTTCTTAGATCGCATCGCCACCCACATGCTCGCGTTTGAAGGCGACAGCAATGTGGTATGGTTTGAAGGCAACTACGAAGATTACGAGGCTGATTTAAAACGCCGACTAGGCGCAGAAGCGGATCAGCCAAGACGGATTAAGTATAAGAAACTGGCGGGATAAGGATAACGTTATTCATGGGCTACAGCGCTAAAACCAGTTGTTTGGCCCCATGATTTTCTCGAACCTACCTGGCGACATGTTTTTTTGCCACTATTAGCAGCGAACGAAGGATAATCGTATGGACAATAACACAGGACTCATTTTTGCTCTCTCACTAGATGGGCAAGGTGGCGGCAAAGAAATCGACTGGAACGCTATTAAGACATGGAGCCAAGAGAAAAACGTTCTTTGGGTTCACCTGGACTATACTGAAAATGACACTAAAAACTGGCTATATGATGACAGCGGGATTGACCCCGTCATACTGGCTGCGCTAACGGCAGAAGAAACCCGCCCTAGAAGCCTAGTGCACAAAGACGGAATGCTAATTATTCTGCGTGGTGTCAATCTCAATCCGGATACAGACCCGAACGATATGGTCTCCATTCGATGCTGGATCGAGCAAAATCGCCTAGTGACCTTAAGACACCGGCGCATTATGGCTGTCGATGACATTCGAAAAGCTGTTATTGCTGGAAATGGCCCCACTGGACCTGGCGATTTTCTTGAAAATCTCGCCGATCGCCTGGCCTTCCGAATGGGAACCGTTATTTCCGACGTCGACGATACGGTTGACGAGCTTGAAAATGAAGTACTAACAGAGCAGAGCTACGAACTCCGCCAGAAAATCGCTACCGTTCGCAGAACCGCCATTAGTATGCGTCGCTATTTAGCTCCACAACGCGATGTGATGGCCCGCTTACACAACGAAAAGGTTAAGTGGCTTAGCGATATGGACCGCATGCGGCTAAGGGAAATTGCCGACATCACAACGCGATATGTTGAAGACCTTGACGCTGTACGAGATAGAGCAACTGTAATTCAGGAAGAACTCAATAATCGACTGTCTGAGCAAATGAACAAGACAATGTATGTACTATCAATAGTCACCGGGATTTTCCTCCCCCTTGGTTTACTGACCGGTTTATTGGGCATTAACGTCGGTGGTATTCCAGGAACAGAAAACCCCTGGGCATTCGCCGTCTTCTGCCTCATATTGGTAGGCGTCGCAGGCGGGCAAATATGGCTTTTTAAGCGGAAAAGGTGGATGTAAGGAGAGCGCCATCACTCACTTACCAGCCCCTTAAGTGATAATAAAGAATTGTAATCAAGGTTCGTGTTGCTCGTAATAACGCCTAAGGCATTATTCAAAAGGTACGCCTAACGGCGGCCCCTAATTTTAAATTAGGCACTATTATGAAAAAAACAATTCTGCTTACCTTTTCCGTAACGCTAGCCGCAACCGCTCTTGCTGCATCATTATTTCTTAACACGATCCTTGGTGTTGTTGGTCTAACAGCGACGTCTATTAGTGCCTTGCAAAATTTAAAAAACTCTCAGCTCATAACTGAACGGATGAAAAAACGACATGTGCAAAAAAAAATAAAAACCACAAAAAGGTTCGCCACTAGATCAGGCAAACGAGTTGCTTCAACTGCTCTCGCAGCTGCAACGATCGGTACCGTAGCCGTAGTTGCTACGATGACTTATCTTGAGGTCTCGAATTATTGCGAAGATAAACAGGACCTCCAGCAAGACGCCAACATCCTATACGGAACTGACGTTGAGTTTGATCTTGACCAATGCGTTAAAGAAGGCGAAGAAGACTCAAAAAGAATCCTGTTTGAAGTAAAGGAGCATTCAATTGAAACGGCCTCGAGTGCTTTCGACAACACCATCCAATACAGTGCCGAGAAATGGGCCGCAATTAAAACTGCAAGCATGCAGGCTTTACAGGCAAGCGGTGATGGCGCGTCTGAATTATGGGACTCAACTAAATCCTGGTTAGTGGACTGATACCTAAGTAATCAATCCAGCCAGTCGCATCCTGTTTCTTTGCTTCGTGTCTATTGGACAAACAAAAAATGAACGCCCACGCGACAGCGAAAACAACTTAATATATAACTACCAAGCTAACAGATCCTTCGTTTATAAGCTTATTTATCGTCGCTATGGCAGATTAAAAAAGCATGGAACTTTATCGCAAAAATAGACGCTGGCTTAATCGTTGAAAACAACTTAAAGTGATAAAAAACGCACACAAATAGAAATGCTTAAGGCCACTTGTGCCCTAGAGGCTATAAGAAGTTTGTGACCATAACAACAAGTCAAGCGCATTGACTCAAACGAAAATATTAAGTTTTAACAAAGGATATGATGACAAATTCAAGTGATTTACTGGTAAGAAAAATTTTTTCAAGATTACTCACGCTGATCTTTTTGGGGTTAGCTTTAGCTTCTATATTCTCATTAATCATCGCCATTGTGGAAGGCATGATGAACGGAAAAAATTTAGTAGAGATTTTCTTAAATAGCATAAATACCGGCATCATAGCTCTAGCTGTCTTTGAGTTAGCCTTGGTTATTAATAAAGAATATGCAGGTTCTCCAGAAAATGATGATGAAAATGCTGTTACTAGCTTAAGAAGATCTTTACCTAGGTTTATTGGGACTGTTTGTGTCGCTTTATCTCTAGAGGGACTAATTATGGTCATTAAATATAGTCAGCTGGAACTGGCTGGTAATTTATACTATCCAGTAGCAATCATTGTCAGTACGGCATTACTTTTATCATCATTAGGCCTTTTCTTACACTTAACAGACAAACAAAGATAAGCACTCAATGCTTCCTTAATCGCATTAATAAGGCTTGCATCATCAGGCTTTATAGCTAGCCCTTAACTGAGCAAGAGCAGAATTTTCATCGTTTCAACTGACATTGCTTTCTACTGTTGGTGATAAGCCCTTCTGTGTTAGTCAATTAGGCATGAATAAGCCATTCGCACAGGGGATGCTTTGGGCTACTATTTATAATGACTTGACTATACAGCGAGAGCTCGACGCCCTAGTTTGTAGCGCAAAATAACTGAATTCCAGCCTCACTATCTGGCTATTGCCCTGCAAAATCATTACGGGGTAAACCTAATACCAGCAAGCCTTTGTCTTGATAGGTCTGATAAAGCGCTTATCAACCTTCACCGTGCGTCGTTAGATCGACCTTCTATTCTCGAATTTTTAATTAGCTATCTATACCGACTTAATAGCAATCAAACTTTGAAATTAATCACTACCATGCCAATGCTTAGCCAAACGCCAAACGTGAAGTATGGGGTAATCCAGACAGCTTCTTTCTTCCACACTTCCCAGTCACTGGTTTGAACACGGCGGCTTAGCGCATCCTGCACGCCTTTTTCAAGCGTTAGGTATGTTGTGCCTGATTTTGCCCCATCATCCTTTCTTGAAAAATACATGGGGATATCTAAGAACAGCATGATGTAAGCGCTGCCTACACAGCTTAAAAAACCAATGCTCATCAGTACGCTATATTCATCAGGCAACACAATAAAACCTGTTGCAAAACAAAAAGCCGCCAATGACACCATAATAACCCACGCAAACTCCTCCATTCCATGCCAGAAATGATTTAGCGTAAGGGCGGCATACCAGCAGAATACTTGCGCAAGAATAATTAATGGAACAATCATGTAGGATATGAGTGTAATAGCCGGGGACTCCAAAAGAATGCCCAGGTCATTGATTATAATCGCGCACTGAACACTAAAGCATATCTCCGCTATGGTTGCGCAAGTACGGCCTAGCGCAACAGATGACAATGGCGTATCAAACAAACAATAGCGCTCTAAATCGATTCTCGGATATAACGAGCGAAAAAAGCAGATGAGTACGTAAATTCCCGACAAGATAGGTTGCGCATAAGAAAACCCCTGCATATCCATCTGTGTCCAAATAGCGTACGTCCAAACAAAAATATTGCCCAAAGACACAATACATAGAAATTTCCACCAGATATACGTTTTATTCATGCCACCCTGCTCTCTTTTTCCTATTAGCCCTATTTATAATAGGCTAGCGTTAAATGTAATACATTGATAATCAAATTGTCTTTGAATTGTAACATTTACGTGTTAGGAGAGAAAGCAGCAGCGGTTCGTAGTAAATTATCGAAAGGTCGCCTACTTGTTTAGGCGGCCCCTATTGGGAATTAAAATAACAATAGGAATTCACTGGATTCAAAACCAGCATAAAAACAGGCTGCTCTTATGCTTATTGACTTCTTGTTTAAATTATAGCGACCGGCCCGTCCACCTTAACTATCAGAACACCTGCGATGCTTGAAAAGCCTGAAGTCGGGCACAATATTTTGTGATTCAAAAGGAGGACGCTCATATTCTTCCATGGGGCGGCGCGGTGTAAGTTTGATCGGTTTGGGTATTATGTTCTTGTAAGGAATGCAGCTTAAAATATGACTAATACAGTTAAGGCGGGCTATTTTTTTATTATTAGACTCCACGACATGCCAGGGCGCTTCTTTTATATCTGTGTAAAAAAACATTTCATCTTTTGCTTTAGAATATTCAACCCACTTGTCACGTGAAAGTAAATCTATCGGGCTAAGTTTCCAACGTTTCATTGGGTCTTTTGCGCGAGCTTGAAATCGCTTCTCCTGTTCTTCATCGCTAACTGAAAACCAATATTTGAGTAATATGGTGCCTGAGCGCACAATCATTCGTTCAAACTCAGGGCATGAACGAAGAAACTCTTTGTATTGTTGGTCTGTACAAAAGTCCATGACTCGTTCAACCCCAGCGCGGTTATACCAACTGCGATCAAATATAGTTATTTCACCGGCTGCGGGAAGGTGAGAAACATAACGCTGAAAATACCATTGTGTTTTTTCACGGTCGGAAGGTGTACCTAAGGCAACAACGTTTGCACCACGGGGGTTTAAAGGCGCGATGAGCCGTTTGATGGCTCCCCCCTTACCGGCACCATCCCTACCTTCGAACAGCAACACGACACGCAGACCTTTTTCTTTAATCCAATATTGTAGCTTTATCAATTCTCCATGCAGTCTGGCCAATTCCTTTTTATACTCCTCTTTGGAAATGGACGTCTGTTGGCTATGATTAGCTTCTTCAGATAACGGCGATTTTGTGCTGTTTTTTACTTTTGTCATAATGATACCCCCTAATTGATTAACTCAATTCTTATAAGCCCCCTAAGGGTCAGACCGAACTTCGCCTTGAACTTGGCAATTGGAACTTTACTGCAAGATAGACGCTAGCTTAATCTTTAGAAACGGCTTAAAGTAATAAAACAGCGCACATAAAAAAGCAGGCTAGTATTTAGTTATTGTTTGGTCTTTATTGTCATATTACAGGGAATTATAGTCCTGACTAGTGCCCGCTTTTCTTTCGGGGTATATTTATAAAATTAATAGGGGCTCTAAGTTCCTCTTAATGACTAGTCAAATCAGGATAACTATCTCCGATTTTAGTTAGCAATGAATAATGAATAAAAACGAAGATAGAACATCGCATTATCGTAAAGATAGC